>Ga0315298_1000026_pt1 | contig 287955 bp, 302 predicted proteins | sample WHS_1_MG_FD_203077 | JGI IMG/M metagenome (GOLD analysis project Ga0315298, IMG submission 203077) | Extremophilic microbial mat communities from Washburn Hot Springs, YNP, Wyoming, USA - WHS_1_MG | ecosystem: Environmental > Aquatic > Thermal springs > Hot (42-90C) | place: USA: Wyoming... | reverse complement strand
CTATCCATTGCTCAAAGTTGAGCAAGCGAGATCTTAATAACCAGACAATCAAGCCAGTAGCTAACAAAGGTAAAATGAAAGAATCAATCCAAATGTTATTAGTTAAACCAGTTGAGACATCAGTGGCTGCACCCAAAACCCCACCACGCAACACGACAACACTAGCTGTGGTTGAGCGTGAACCGCTGTCGCTAGAAACAATAGCCGTAGAAATTAATTGGGTTTGTCCTAAATTAAAGCTAGTTGAATCAGCCACTTTAGCTCTAAAGGAAATTGTTCTTTCTTCTAAAGCTGCAAGATTACCCAGATTCAAACCAGCAATAATGTCGCCACTTACTGGAATTCCATTTATTTTTAAGTCGCCCAGATAAGTGATTCCATTAGGTAAACTCACTCGAGCAGTGACATTATTAACTGGATTATTACCCACAGCAATGTCTAAACTGAAAGCTAAAACTTCACTTGGATCAGCATTAACTGAACTGCCATACACTGTACCATCAGAACGATTACTCACTCGATAAGCAATGTCAAAGGCTGTGCTTGATGAAGAACCAACATAAACCGTGACTGAATCGCTGGCTGAACCATTAGGACCAGTACAGGTTAAGGTGTAGGTTTGAGTAGTGGTTAAGTTACCAACTGACTCTGAGCCATTGAGTGCCTTGGTGCCTAACCAACCACCTGAAGCTGTACAAGTGTTGGCATTGGTTGAATTCCAAGTTAAGGTTACAGGTGTGTTGTAAGGCACAGTCAATGAACCATCAGTACCATTGGCGTACAAATTTACAGTAACTGGTTGAGGTGGATTATTGACATAAACCGTGACTGAATCGCTGGCTGAACCATTAGGACCAGTACAGGTTAAGGTGTAGGTTTGAGTAGTGGTTAAGTTACCAACTGACTCTGAACCATTGAGTGCCTTGGTGCCTAACCAACCACCTGAAGCTGTACAAGTGTTGGCATTGGTTGAATTCCAAGTTAAGGTTACAGGTGTGTTGTAAGGCACAGTCAATGAACCATCAGTACCATTGGCGTACAAATTTACAGTAACTGGTTGAGGTGGATTATCTCCCAAAGTAGTGAAATGGTAAATTTTACCATAAGTAGTTCCATATTTATTTTTTAACACTGCCTGGTAATAATAAGTAGTGTTAGGAGTTAAACCTGTCACGTGATAACAGAAAAGACCGGTGTCAGTCATAATTTGATTAGGTGTCTTAAAATCTAAAGATCTGGTCGGCCCATATTGAAACCAAACCCTAACCTGAGAAGCACCACCCATATCAGTCAATTCGCCTACCAAAGTAGCCCAAGTGTCGCCATACTGGGTTCTTTCTGGACATTTTGCCAAAAGCAAACTAGCTGGCACAAACACCGCTACTAAAGTAATAGCTAAAAATAACCCATATTTAATTGTTTGATTAAATTGTTTGTTGAACATATTATTTTATAATTTAATTTTAATTTGAAGAAAAAATTATTTTTCTTCTATTTTTAGAGCCAAACGATTCATTGCTCTAAAAACTATAGTTGTTTCAAATATACTATATATTTAAAAATTTGTCAAGACCTCTCTTGTTTTTAACCAACAATAGCTCCAAAAATAGAAGGAGGAGGAAAGGAAGAAAAATTCCTTTCCTCCTCTTATTTATTTAGTACGAACAGTTGGACGAGCTCGAGTAGGGCGTTTAGTCTTCCCCCGAGGAGGCTGACCACCACGATCATCATCATCAGCATCATGATGGTGGCGATGAGTGGGAAACAGAACCACTCGCCTACCACCACCGTAATACCCATCGTAATACCCACCGTAATATGAATACGACGGGCTCCACCAATCACTGGACCACCGAGTCGCGGACCAAGAACCAGGTGGTTCTAGTGGCGGAGGTGCTGGCTGTTCTTCCACCACAATTATGGTGGAAGACAGAGATGCCTCCGCCTCTTTTTTTTGTAATGGTGGTAGCGCGGCAATGTTACCGCAGCCAGCCACTACAAAAAATTCTCTCTCCGTAGTTTTAATTAAGAAACCACGGAGAGAAGTCTCGCCAATCCACTTCACCGGGCCAATCACCTGTCCACCCTTGAATATCATATATTCGAATGTGCCTTGAGGCAATGCACATTCGATGCCCGGCGCTCCATTTATCAATTCTTGTAAAATCGCTACCGGTTTTTTCTCACCAGCCGCAGTCAACCCCTTCAGTATATCATTTTTATACTGTAGGAGTTTAATTTTCAGATTCTGCTCCGTGACCCCACCCGGAATGAGTGGGGCTTGACCAACGGTTTTCCATTCCTTAACCACTTCTGCTCCAAATACTGAAACTGAAGCGGTTAAGAAAACAATCAATCCTATTATTATTCTCTTCATTTCTACACCTCCCTTTCTTTTTGATCTCTTTTTTACCCGGTCCTTATATATTTAAAAATAGAAAGAACTAGTTGTTAGCCCAAATATACTATATATTTAAAAATTTGTCAAGACCTTGTCAAGGAACAAGAGATGTTTTATGGTTTATTGGACAATTTCAGCAAAAACAGCAATGCGATAAAGATCTTTGCCTGGTGGCCAACAACTCACCAAAACTAAGATATTTTTAGAATCAGTGGAAGGTTGAGGAATTTCCCCGCCCTTTTCAAGAATTACTTTTTCTTTAACTCGATAAGGATATTGATGATGATTAAAATTAATAAAAACTTCGTCGCCTGATTCTAATTTATTTAAATCACTAAAAACCCAATCATATTTTATTTTGGGCCAACCCACCGGCGCGCTATGGCCCAAAATAACTGTAACGCCCGGCTCGCCAGGCAAAGCTGAATAAGGATAATGGACCACGCCCGAATCTAAAAGTTTATGCAAGCCACTGATTTCTTTCTGTTCTGGTGTTACTGCTAAAACTAAGGGGGCGGTAATAGCAATTTTAGGAATTTCAATGCTATTTTCTTTCTCCACATATTGATACTGGGTTTTTTCTTCAATAGTGGTTGTTTCTACTGGCAGCAAATTAATTTCTGGAACTGGTTCTTCTTTTTGGGGCAAAATATCTATTTTTTTTAAAAAATCGCTGATTAAACTGCTCACCACTCGATAGTTAAAAATCCAGGAAATTTCTGCCCAGTTAAAAATAATTACCATTAATAAAAACAAAATGACAAAATATTTCCAAAGAGGTTTAAATGTCTGCATTGTAATTAGCCAATTCTAAAATTATAAGCAATTAATTGGATAAGTGTCATTTTATCCAAAAAAACCAAAATAAACCACAAAGCAGCAAAGCCAATTGTTTTGAAAATGACATCTTTATATTGAATTTCAAACCGACGGTAAATAAAGATATCGCAAAAAACTGTTGCTAATAATAAGCTAATAATTAGAATTAAAGAGCCATAAACAACTTTCTGAATTAAATCATAGTATTGACCGGTCACAAACTCAAAGAATAAAAAGGCAGGTGTTTTCTCAAATTTTTGAGCAGTGGCTGCAGAAACTAATTCTTTAGGGCTAGCTTCTGGACTAATCACCACTGTTTCTTCAGTTGACATTGGAGTTGTGCTAGTTGTTTCTTCTCGAGCAACTGCCTCTTTTGATGTTTGTTCTCCACTACTAGTCGCTTCAGACGCTGTAGGAGCAACCTCAACTGTACTAGTAGATTCTCCAGTTGTGGTTGTGGTTGTGGTTGCCTCACTAGTCTCTGGTTTTTGGACAACTGATTTATTTGTTGTAGTGGTTGGAGTTGTTTGGGCTAAACCTGAACTCACTGGCAAACCAAAATATTGCACGACTACTGTAGTTTCACTGCCTTGAAAATTTCCTTTAAGCACTGCGATGCCAATTTCTTGATATTTGGGATTAAGAATGTTTTGCCGATGTGAAGGCGAATCTAACCAAGCTTGATGAACTTGTTCTGATTCAACAAAACCAATGGCTAAATTTTCACCAGCTGCGCGATAGCGATAACCAATTTTTTGCAACCAATACCAGGGGCTAAATCCTTCAGGGCTATAATGGGCGAAATAACCTTTTTCCAGCATATCTTTAGCCTTCAAATAAGCGGCTTCATTTAATAAAGGATTCTCTTTTAAGGTTGGCAAATGATAATTGGCTCGCGTAATGTTGGCAAAATTAATCAATTCATTTTTGGTAATATCGGCAAAAAAGGCTGTTTTGGGAAAATAAAGAAAAATGGGCACAATTAAAATTTTTAAAAGCAATAAAACAACTGCGTAATAAAACAAAAACTTACTATCTAAAAAGCGCGGCTTGTAATTATTAGCCTGACAAGGCAAAAAAGTTAATTTTAATTGAGAAACAAAATCATTCATATTTGGTTTTTTTTATTATACTAAAAAATCAGAAAAAGTCAATAGTGGTCTAATCCAAACCCATTTCTTTTTTTGATAAAAATTATATAATAAAACAATATGCTGGTTTTTAATTTCCAATTTAATCCTCCTAAACCTAAAAAAATATTGGCTGGCCATGCTGATTTTATTTTTCAGAGTTTTGTCTTTCAACCCAGTCATAGTTATGAAAAAAAATTGGGTTATTTATATATAGTCGGCTCTCTCAAAAACATTCTGCCCAAACACCACCGTTTTTTAGAAATTTTAGCGCAAAAAATAAAAAACGAATATTATCAATCGTTAGCCAATACACCAGAAAAATCACTCCAACAAGCCATTAAAATTGCCAATGAACATTTGGCGAAAATTGCCAAAGAAGGAGATGTTAGTTGGTTGGGCAATTTAAGTGTTGCCATTATCTCCCTTATCCCCCAAGAAAATCATAACATTAAAATAAATTTTACTAAAGTGGGCGAAGTGAAGCTTGTTTTATTAAGAGAAGGTCAATTGATTGATATTGATCAACAATTAAAATTTCAAGAAATTGAACCTTATCCTTTAAAAATTTTTGGCAGTTTTGCTTCAGGCCAATTAAGTGAAGGTGATATTATTTTGGCAAGTAATCCCTCTGTTTATGCCACTTTGTTAACTGAAAATTTAATTAATGAAATTGCCCATAACGCAGCTACTATTTTAAATACTGAACCGCTAAAGAAAAATGGTTTTGAACGCTGGTTGATTAATCTTTTTAATAATGCCAAAGATAAATTTACTAATTTAAAGGGAGTTTGCTTATTAATTGCTTTGACCAAAAAAGAAATTAAACAGAAAAAAGAAATTCTTTTAAAAGATCCTTGGCTGCAACATCTCTTTAAAAAATTTCAATTCAAACACCAATTATCTTCTCTTAAATCGCCAAAGCAATCAGGAAAACTCTCTTGGTTTTCACGATTAAATTTATTAATTTGGCTAAAATTAAAACTATTAAAAATTAGAAATATCATCAATCAAAATCGTTTATTAAAATCAAAAAAACAGATTCTTATCACGCTTTGTTTATTGCTCTTTTTATTAATTGGCTATTTCTATTTCCAAAAGAAAGAAGAATTAAAAATCCAAACCTATCAAAACAAAATAACGCAAATCCAAAAAGAGATTAACGAAGCTGAAGCTTATTTTGTTATGGCTGATTATACTTCTTCGGCGAAAAAGAATGCTCAACAATTATATGAAAAAATCTGGAATGAAATTTCTAACCTAATTAAAACCTCACCCTCAGAATCAATCGCTCAACAACTTAATGATTTAAAACAAACTATCAAGCCCAATCTCTATCAATTAAACAAATTAGTAGAAATCAATAATCCCCTACCAGTCTTTGAATTTAAAGCAAAAGAGTTTGTGCCAGAAAAACTCTTGTTTTATAAAAACAAAATTTATTTTTTAAATCCTTATAGTGAAGATATTTTTGTCCTCACAGAACAAAACCAACCAGAAACGATTAAAACAGGGCAAAAAATTCATTTAATGGCTCTGTCTGACAATCGCTTATTCTTTTTTGCTCCACCGAACCAAATATTAATTCTAAGCGATAATCAATTGTCTGAGCCTATATCTATAGCTAACTCACCCTTGTCTGAAAGCAATTTTAATGAATTTTCTTTATATGATTCCCATTTATACTTCTTAGACAAAAAAAATAATTCAATTATCAAATATCCACTCATCACCGAAAAAAAATGGAACAAACCATTAATTTCTTTACAAGCCAAAGATAAACCAGATTTTACTTATCAATCAATGGCCATTGACGGTTCAATTTGGCTGCTGACAACTAATAATGTTATTGAGAAATATTACGCTGGCCAATACCAAAAAAGTATTAATTTAGAAATTTTTCCTCCTGTAAAAAATCTTTCCAAAATTTTTACCAACCCATCTCTTTCCTATCTTTATCTTTTAGAACCAGCGCAGAAAAGAATAATTATTCTTAATAAAAATGGTGAATTAATTAAACAATACCAAAGCGAAATATTTGATAATTTGTTAGATTTTACAGTAAGTAATAACGGCCAAACTCTTTGGTTGCTTAATGGATTAAAACTTTACCGTCTTGACAATTTACAATAAATATGATATTCTTTAAAAATAAATTATTATATTTAATTTTTTATTAAAAAACTATGAAAGAAATAAAAGAACCATTTAATTTCAATAATCATTCATCTGAAGAACCAGAAGAAATGGGTTCTGGTTGCCCAGAATGTGGCGCTAAACCGCCCTATCATTATCCTACTTGCAGTCGGTATAAAGAAGCGGAAAAAGAAATAAGTAAACCAAAAGAAAAAATTGAAAAAGAGGAACGAACACCGGAACAACAAGCGGCTCTAACCCCACCATCAGCCGAAGAACCAGAAAAACCATTGGCTGAGGTGGTTGATTTTGAAGAATACCGAAAAAGAAAAGAAAAAGAAAAAGAAGTGATTAAAGAGACTAGAGAAGAAAAGCCGGAAAGAATCTTAGATAAAATACAAAACCCACATATTAGAAAAAAAATTACTTATTTAGTTGATCAGACAACAGAAAGCCTTTCTTATCTTTTACCAGAAATAAAATCAGGTGATTTAGAAAAAATACAACAAGGACTACAAAGACCTTTTTATCAAAACTTAATTAAAAAAATATATCAAGAAATTTTTACCATTACTGAACCCTCTCTCCAAAAATTAAGTCAAGAGGCTTTCTGGCAAGAAATTGATAACTATTTTACTAAAAAATCTAAATTTGCTGGAATTCAAGATCCAGAACTTATTAAAAAGTTTGTTGAGAATAGCAAAGCTGCAATCGAAGAGGCGCTTAAAAAATCAAAAAGGTAGAATTAAATTATTTTAATTCTACCTTAGCGCCAGCAGCCTCAAATTTCTTTTTAATTTCTTCAGCCTCTTCTTTTTTAACATTCTCTTTCACTACTTGTGGGCCATTAGCCGCTGCATCAACCAAATCCTTCGCCTCTTTTAATCCTTTTTGAGTCACATCTCTCACCACTTTAATCACCTCAATTTTTTTATCACCCACGGCGGTTAAAACGATATTAAATGAAGATTTTTCTTCAGCTGCTGGAACAGGTGCGCCAGTTGGTGTAGCCGGCATTGGTGCCATAGCCATTGCTGGCATTGCTGAAACACCAAACTTCTTTTCTAAAATCTTAACCAATTCAGCCAAATCTAAAACAGACATCTTTTCAATTTCCTCTACTAATTTTTTGAATTTTTCCGGAACTTCTACAGTTTCTTTTTTTTCTTCTGCCATATTATTTAAAAATTAAAAATTATGTTTTGGCTCTTGCCAAAATATTTATTAGACCTTTAATGTTTGCTTGTAAAACATTGACTAATTGATACAAAGGACTATTAATACTATTAATCAATTTACCTAATAATTCCTGCCGACCTGGCAATTGCGCTAATAAAATAATTTCTTCTTTGTTTTTAACTTGTCCTTCAAAAAATCCAGTGAGAATTTTCAAATTTGGGTTTTCTTGTGAAAATTGATAGCCAATTTTAACGGGCGCTAGTTCATCTTGATAACCAAAAACCACAGCTATTTCCCCTCGCAGATTTTTAACATCTAAATTAATACCTGCCTTTTTTAAAACCAATCCTAATAGAGTTTTCTTAGCCACTTTTAATTCTGAATTAACTGCTTTCATTTTTTTTCTCAAAACTGATAAATCTTTTACTGGCAAACCGGTAAAATCAAAGAAAACCATTACCTTTTGTTTATTAACTTTTTCGCTCAATTCTTCAATAATTTTTTGTTTCTTTAATTTAGTTAAGGCCATAAAAAAACTGTGGTTAATCCACAGACAAAAATACAAAAATTTATTAATCAATATCCTCGGCAGGATTTATTTGTCTCTGAAGACAAACCTGCTGTCTGTGGATAATTTTATTTTATTTTTTTAAAAAAACTTGTCAAGTCTTATTTGGCAGTAGAAGTCGCGGATTGAGGTATCTCTTCAATACAAAGTAAATGATGTTCACTAGCACAAGAAGCAGCTGCATCAATAACAAATAATTGATTCGCACCGTCACCAATTAAACCACTCACCAAACCACCCAATCCCAAAGCAGCAATTTTTTTACCAGCTGGCGTATAACACTCAGGAAATTGTTCTTCTGTTTGTTCTGATTTTTTAAGTTCACTAGCATTAGTTGTCCAATTCTGACAAGTCGCAGTTAAACTATAATTTTTAGGCGAGTTTTCACCGCCAATAATGTCCGCCATAAACAAACATTCTTTTTTACTCTCTGAAATTACCCGACCCAACCAAATATCTTTTAGTCTCTTCATAAATTCTGAATCTAAACTAGCTTCATTTTTAAGTTGATAATTGGTTAATTTTTTTAAAAACTCATCAAAATTCTTGCCCAAAAGTCGGTAACAGGTTTTGTTTAAGGGTAAAGTTCCTTGTGGAGTTGCTTCAACAAAAATTCCTTCGTGACTAATTCGCTCAATTGCTAAAACTTTATCATTACCCAAAAAAGCCTTCCATTGACCGCCTAAATTAAGACTCTCAGCCTCAGTCTGACATTTAGCATCAGCGCCATCTAAATTACCTAAATTACCATCATAAGAAGATTGCGTAATAAAAACTCTTCTTAAACCAGGATAATCACTGGGTATAAATGGCCACTCAGCATCAATAGAAAATTGATCGCACGAAGCAAATTCTGGGCCCGTAATAGTAAATAAATTAGAATAAGCAACCGCTTTTCCTTGTTGCCAAGGATATTCTAAAACAGCAATTTTATAATCCTGACCAGTTTTTTCCCAAACAAACACTGGCCAATCATATTTGCCCTCGCGCGCGGAAATATCTTTAGCCAGCCAACGACTTTCTGGATTAATTTCTCCTTTAATTAGCAAAATGCCTACTTTGTTGACATTGCTAGTGGCTCGCCATTTAATTTGATAAGTTTCGCCAGCTTTTAATGCTTCACCTCCGATAGGCCAAAGAATTTCTATCTTTTTCTCTTGACTGATATTAATAATTAAAAAAATAACAATGCCAATAAAAACCAAAGAAAGAATAGCCCAAAAAATAATTCTTTTATAATCAATTTGCATAAATTTTATTTTAAAATTTCAATTATGGCTTCAGCAAAAGCCCGAGCAGCTGCTGGACCATTGGCGGTAATTAAATTTCCATCAACCACTACTGGTTTATTTTCATAAAGTAAACCGTGTTCTTTTAAAGTAGCGATTGGCTCTTTAATTAAAGAGCTTGACCAAACAGTGGCTTTTTTACCGCTCAAAAGATTGCTTTTCGCTAAAATAACTGGCGAAATACAAATAGCTGCCAAAACCTTATTATTTTTAATTGCTTCATTTATTATCGCATAACTAAGAGTGTTATCAAGATATTTTAAAACGCCTGGTCCGCCAACAAAAACAATGGCATCAAATTCCTTAACCTTAAGATCAGTCAGTGTTAAATCTATTCCTACTTCCCCACCATCAGCACCACGGGCTTGACCCAATTGTGTGCTGACATTTTTTATTTCCGCGCCTGCTTTTTCAAATAATTCTTTGGGTATAAAATATTCATCATCACGGAAATCGCGCCAAGCAATAATTAAAGCAATTTTTTTACCAATTAGTTTTTTATTGTTGGTCATATATTTTATTATAACACAATAATTTATTTTAAATAAGTGGCTTTGGCTAAATTATGCTCTTCAAAGGTGCGACTAAAAATAGTTTTCCCATCAGGTGTTGATAAATAAAACCAGTAATTACTTTCTTGAGGATAAATGGCGGCTAAAATGCTCTCTAAACCAGGATTACTAATTGGACCAATGGGCAAACCGGGATATTTATAAGTATTGTAAGGCGAATCAATTTGTGTTTCAGCAATTGAGATTTTGGCTGTTTTCTTGCCTGTTAAATAACTAATTGTGGCATCAATTTGCAATGGCATACCAGCCTTTAATCTTTTCCATAAAATTCCCGAAACCAATTCTTTATCTTCTTTGGTTCTAACCTCTTTTTCAATCAAAGAAGCCATAATAACTATTTCATAAATTGATTTGTTTTGTCTTTTTATCTCCTCTCTTAAATCCGAACTTAACTTTTTATCAAAATTGCTCAAAATTTTTCTCACAATTTCTTCTAATGAAGTACCACTGACAATTTCATAAGTATCCGGAAACAAAAAACCTTCTAAACTGGCGGTGACTGGCGCGTCTTCTAAAAAACTAAATTCTTTTTGAAAATCAGCTATTTTTAATTCTGTTAGTTTAAAATCAGCATTTAATTTAGAGTTTAATTCTTTTGCCACATCATTAATATTCCAACCTTCAATAATAGCAATTTTTTCTTTGATAATATCTCCTTTAAACATTTTCTCGGCTATTTGCGGTATATTCATGGCTGGTGATAAACGATAATCTCCGGCTTTAAGATAGCCAGCAATGCCTTTAAACAAAACATAAAATCTAAACATTAAAGCATCTCTAATTAGCTGATTTTTTTCTAAATTTAAAGCAATTTCTTTAGCGCCCTCGCCTTTTTCTACCCGAAAAACAACCTCTCCAGTTGAAGAAGGATTAAGTGGTAAATAAATTAAACGAAGATAAACAACTAGAAAAGAGACTATTAAAATTCCCAAAAGGGTAAGAAATAAAATTTTGTTTCTTTTCATATTTATTTTTCAATTAATGGCACAAAAACAAAACCTGGATATTCTTGTTTTTTAATTTTATTTTTTGTTTCTTTAATAAAAAGCCAGATAGAATTGCCAATTGGTGTAACAATTCGGCCACCAATTTTTAATTGTTCTAACCAGACTGGTGGCAACTGCTCGGCGCTGGCTGAAGCTAAAATTTTATCAAAAGGCGCTTCTTGAGGATAACCTTTTGAACCATCTGCACAAAGACATTTTACAATGCCTTTTTCAATAAAGTTATATTTGGCAATATTTTTTTCGCCAAATTCTTTTAATTCCGGTACAAGCTCTATTGCAATCACCCGTCCTTTTTGTTTAGAAATTGGTGATTGGGAATTAGTAATTGACTTTTGACTCACGATATAAGCCAAAAGAGCGGTTGTCCATCCTGAACCAAAACCTACATCTAAAATTTTATCACCAGGCATTGGTTGAAGCAATTCCAACATAAAAGCCACCACCAAAGGTTGAGAAATAGTTTGGCCAAAACCAATGGGCAAGGCTTCGTTTAATTCAGCCAAATCTTTAAGATTATCTGGTAAAAAATCAACTCGTTTGATTTTTTTAAAAGCCTCAATAATTTGTGGTGTTTTTAAATAGCCTTGTCTGACTAAATTTTCAATTAAAGCCATAAATTATTTTGAAAATTTTAATTGATATTTAATCAAACAGCGCTGCCAAAAAGGAATTCGGTCAATAAATAGAATGCCATTTAAATGGTCAATTTCATGCTGAAAAATTCTCGCTTCCCAACTCGATGCTTTAATTTTTTTCTTCTTGCCGCGCAGATTTAAAAATTCAACCTCTACCTCGCGCGGTCTTTTTATTTTTAAAAACAATTTAGGAAAACTCAAGCAACCTTCTTCCATTATTTCCTTTTTTTTACTTTTTTTAAGAATCACTGGATTAATTAACACTTCTAAACCATTTTTAGTTTGCGCCACAATAATTCTTTTTAATACGCCCACTTGGGGCGCAGCCAAACCCACGCCCTGATTTTTAATCATTACTTGTTTCATTTCTTGAGCAAATTGCTCAATTTCCGGAGTAATTTCTTTGACCTCTTCACTTTTTTTTCTTAAAAGAGGGTGAGGATATTTAATAATTGTTAAATTTTGATTATTCATAAAGTAAAATAAAATACGAGATGAATTTGTGTATAAGTCACAATTAACCAAAATTTAAAATTTGCGGGGGTTGAGGGAATTGAACCCCCATCAACGGTTTTGGAGACCGTTATTTTGCCGTTAAACTAAACCCCCACGATTTTTCTAAACATCTTATTTTTTTGTTTCTTTGTGCTGAGTGTGTTTGCCGCACCAAGCGCAAAACTTCCGCAAAACCAGTTTTTTATCGGGATTTTTCGTTTGTTTTGACTTGTGCACAATATAATTGATTCGTTGACACTCTTGGCACTGTAATTTTACAAATTGTTTCTTTTTGGCTGCCATAAATTTATTTTAGAGCCAAGACCGGGAATTGAACCCGGGACCTTCCCCTTACCATGGGGATGCTCTACCGACTGAGCTATCTTGGCACCTCATTAATTTTTAAATTTTGATATTTGCTTTTTGATATCCCGAGGTGGGTGCGGCAGGACTTGCACCTGCGAAGCCCGAAGGCACTTGTTTTACAGACAAGTGGAATTGCTGCTATCCGACGCACCCATTATTTTTTTATTTTAGCAAATAAATTCTTATTTTTCAATTGTTTGTGAACCAATTATTTTGCCGTGCTTCTTTCGCCATTCCTCGATTTTCTGATGATGACCAGAAAGCAATATTTTAGGTACACGCCACTTCACGCCTGGTTTTGGTTCAAAAGCAGCTGGTTGGGTATATTGAGGATATTCAAAAAACCCTTTATTAGGAGCAATTCTTTGTTTTAAAAAATCAGTTTTGCCAACTACTCCAGGAATTAAACGGGCAATTGTTTCAATTACCACCAAAGCAGCCAATTCCCCGCCCATTAAATCATAATCACCAATTGACAACTCTAAATCAGCAATGTATTTAGCCACTCGTTCATCAACCCCTTCATAGCGACCACAAATCATAATAATTCTATCTAATTTAGATAGTTTATAGGCTAATTGTTGATTAAACTTTTTCCCCCGCGGCGTAAAAAGAATAATTTTTGATCTTTGTTTTTTGTTTTTTGATTTTAAACTTGAAACTGCGCGATAAATCGGTTCAACCTTCATAACCATACCTAAACCGCCCCCAAATGGCCGCTCATCAACTGTTTTTCGTTTATCTTTAGTAAAATCGCGCAAATTATGAATTTTGACAACAATTTTCTTTTTTTCTTGCGCTTTTTTAATTAATGATTCTTGTAAATAAGAATCAAAAATTTTAGGGAAAATAGTGATAATATCAAATCTAATCATAATATACTTTGTTTGAGCAAGTAAAAACCGTGCTTATTATTATAGCACGGTTTTTACTCTTCTGTAAATCTGACGATTTATAACTTTAAATCGTCAATTGAAGAAACTTTTTTCTCGTGAGTTGGTCGGCCACCAGCTGGTTCCTCGATTTTCAAATTGACTCTGGCGTGATTTTTTAACCCAACAATACGAACCAAATTTCTAATGGCTCGAGCAGTGGAACCGCTTTTGCCAATAATCTGGCCCATATCTTCGGGATTTACTTTCAAAGAAAGTAACACGCCCATTTCATCAACTTGACGATCAACCTTAACATCTTCTGGATGGTCAACCAATGCTTTAACTATAAATTCAAGAAATTCTTTATCGCTTTTCTTCTGTTCGGTCATATTTGTTTAATTAGGCGAATCGCCATTACCTTTGCTCTGCTGACGCAGAACTCAGTTTCTGAATTTGCTGATAATTTATCTTACAGTAGCTCCGACCTTTCTATAAAACTGAAAATAGCTACTATTCAGATTTTAATTTACTCTCTGAATTTGTCAAGAGCATTTACATTAAAAGACGAATAAGCCAAGTGGGTAGATAATCGCTTATTTCAGGTATGCGTTCAATAAGCCATGGTATAATTAATGATTTAACAGAGACATTAGCAATAACTACTAACATAATCATAAAAATTATCTCTAAAGGTATTTCAATAATTTGATCTAAATATAAAGTCACATCTGAAGGCAAAACCGCATCCATTGCTTCCATAAACAAAGCGAAAAAAATCAAAACCATACCACCCGGTGATAAAATGACATCAGTGGGAATCTTTTGAAACCAACCGCCTTTCTTTTTTGCTGCAACTGGCTTTTTTCCTTCTTCTGGCTTTTTTCCTTCTTCAGTTTTTGGTGGTGATATTTCTTCTTCAGTTTTTGGTGGTGATATTTCTTCTTCAGGCATAAAAATTCTTTTATTTATTCAATTGGCTCACGATAAACATCACGACCAGCGGGTTTAGTTGGTGTTGTTTTGGGAACTTCTTCTTTGGTTGGAGGAGCAGGCGTTGGTGTTGTTGGTGTTACTGGCGCTGGTGTAACTGGCGCCTGAGTTAGCGCAGCTAAACTATCTTTTACCGGGTTAAAAATGTAACGGTTGATTTCATAAAAAACATTTTTAGCTACATCCTCTTCTAATTTCAGTTGGCTGGTTAAAATTTTTTGAAATTCCTCAATTGATAAAATTCCCATTAAAACACGGCCAGTGTAACGCGCTACTTCAGAAATTTTATTGCCGCCTACTTTATTTCTTAAACAAATATCACTAATATAAGCAGCTGTTTCTTCAGAAAAAATCGCTTGTTTTAAATCAGAAGGCAATTTCTCAAAAATTTCCCATAATTGTTCTTTAGTATAATCTTGTGCCATAGGTTTAATTAATTTTATTTCTTTTATTTTATTTATTTCTTTTATTTTACCATAAATCAAAAAAATAAGACAAGAGCAATACTTCATCTTGACAAAAAAATTAAAATATGCTAAAAATTAGATGGTAAAGGAAACAACGGGTTTCCTTAAAAAAGAAGAACATTAAAAATTAAACAAGGAGGTAAAAAAAATGAGAAAAATTTGGTCAGCATTTCGGTTAATAGTTTGGATTGGAACTGCTCTGGCATTTTTAGGACTAGGTATTTGGATTGAATATTATGGAATACGGCACCATTGGTCTATTTGGCAACTGGTTGTTCTGGGAATTGTTTCTCTGGCTGGTTGTATTTTGACTTTCAAATCAATCAAAATCATTAAACCAGATGAAATGGCAGTATTTGTTTGGTTAGGCGAAGCAGTTGGTTTCCGTGATAGTGGTCCCTGTTTTATTTGGTGGCCATTCGGCGAATTAAAAATCTATTCACGCAAGGCATTTGCCATTGATTTTGAAATAGAGAAAGTTATGTGTTCAGCCGGAAAATATCGTGAGAAATCCTACGGCGCCCAAGAAGTTTTGGTGAATGCAGCAGTATATCTGAATTTTCCAAGTGAACTCAGAAAAAAAGGTGATGGTGAACCGATTGATGATGAAACTCACCCACTAATTAAAATCTATCGCAACGGAATTCCCGCTGATGAAGAGGGATTAAAAAATTGGGTGAAGAATGCAATGCTGGGCGCTATTCGCGCAGGACTAGGCAAAATGACTTGGCAGGAAGCAGTGGAGAACTTGAAAAAAGTAGAAGAAAATATTATGGAGATAATTCTCGCGCCTGATGAACCACATCATCCTCTGATAGCAGTGGGGTTTGCCAAAAAAGGAATTAAATTAGCCATTTCTAAAATCTTGCTGCCTGATGATTTGAGAAAAATGTTGCAACAATATGATATGCAGCGGATTGAAGCAGAAGCAGCTGATTTTGAAGCAAAACAACGCGCCAAAGAAACTATAGGTGCCACAATTCGAATGTTAAGTGAGGCATACGGGTTAGAAGAAAAAGAAATTCAGGACCGTATCTTTGCCTCAGATCAACTACGCAATCAATTTCTAAAATTAATCCAAGATCTGATTAAGCGGCAAATGTCGCTCAATGGTAAAGCGCTCACCGATATCCGAATAGAGGGTAATGGCAGTGGCGGAGATCTGTCTAATTTGTCCAGCGTATTAGCCAGTTTTCTGGCTAACTGGCAAAAGGAATTCCGGTCCCAAAAAGAAGAAGGAAAAAGTTCTAAAAATTCTAGAGGCGAACCAGTAACCAAAGAAGAGGCAGAGAAAATTTTTAGGGCAGCTTTCGAGGAAAAATAATTTTTTAAAAGAATAATTTAAAAAAGGGATAATAAAAGAGGGATAATAACTATCCCTCTTTTTTTTAATTTTCTTTTTTTGATTACTTATAAAACCAATATGGATATTTATCCTTTTTCCTTAATTCTTCTCTTGATTTCAGCTCCAATGTCTACATCTTCCACTGCACCACTCGTGGATGCTTTTATGGGCGCTTTTATTTTTTCTATCTTTTTCACAATTTCTTCTCTAGTTAAGCCAAGAGACGGAGTGAAACCTAAATCTTGGGCTGCGCTACCTGCAGTGTATAAAGTTGCTTTGGGTTTCATTTGAATTAAAACCTGCATTGGATCTTTTCCTTGTTGCTGTGCTTTAGTAATGACTTTTTTACCCCATCTGTATATTTATCAACAAAAGCACCCAAAAACCCAAGAGAAAGCAAGATTGATCCAAGAATAAAGGAATTTATCAAGAATTACCGGCAAAAACATCCTAGAACTGGTAAGGTCAAGATAAAGCCAGAATTAGATGTTTTCTGTCAGAAATTAGGGATTAAATCCATTTCAGAGCCAACTATTGGTAGAATTATTAAAGAACTCAAAGAAAAAGGTGAAATACCTAAGAAATTCAGAGTTTCTTTATATGGGAAAACCGGCAAGGTAGTTATTAGAGAAATCAAACCAAGGAAGCCAAAACTAAGAAGAAAAGGATATCAACCAGAATATCCCGGAGATTTAATCCAAATGGATACTATTGTTAAGTTTATCTGGGGTGTTAAAAGATATATTATTACTGCTATTGATTTAAAATCAGAATTTGCTTTTGCCCAAGCTTATAGTCATCTATCTTCTAAATCAACTTCTGACTTCTTTGAAAAATTAAAGAAGGTAGCTCCTTTCCCAATTAAAAGAATTCAAACAGATAATGGAGCAGAATTTCATAAAAGATTTAGAGATAATTTAGAGAAACAAGGAATTATTCAATTTTTTAACTATCCTAAAAGACCTCAAATGAATGCCCAGATAGAGAGCTTTAACCGGATAATTCAGGAAGACTTTATTGATTGGCACTTAGATCTTTTAGCTACTGATATTAATGCTTTTAACCAGAAATTAATTGACTGGCTTTTATGGTATAATACTAAAAGAGTCCATTCTTCCCTTAATAACCAAAGTCCATTACAATACTTAATAAACAACCTTGGATTTTCCAAAATGTTAGTATCCTATACAAAATATTGACAAAAAAATTAAAATATGCTAAAAATTAGATGGTAAAGGAAACAACGGGTTTCCTTAAAAAAGAAGAACATTAAAAATTAAATAAGGAGGTAAAAAGATGAGATCTATTGTTACGATTATTGTCTTGGGATTTTTAGGGTTTTTAGGTTGTTTTCCTTTTGTTTTTTCTCATTTAATTAAAGGTAACGAGTGGGTAGCTCTAATTTTATGGATAATAACTGGTGCGTTTTTTATGCTGTTTGTTATTTCTAGTATCAGAGTTATTCCAGCTGACCCACCCCACAAAGCAGTTTTAACTTTTTTGGGAAAAAGACAAAAAATAATTCTGAATGAAGGTTGGAATTGGGTGCCTTTATATGGAATACTTTTTAAGTATATTTTAGTAAAAGTGGTTAAAATAAACTATGATTTGACTGAACAGATAGTCCGTACGCCTGATTACGCGGAGTTAGGAGTAAAAATAAGTATTACTTTCACTCCAGGAGCTAAAAACGATCCTCAAGCATTTATTGAATATCTGAATAGCGGTGGCGAAAATGGTGTAAAAGAAATTATTGAAGATGTAATTCGTGACCGCTTGCGAGCTTGGGCTTTTTCTAAAGATGAAGGTCCGGCCAATTGGCAAGAAGCAATTGGATCGCGCGATGAGGCTATTGCGGTATTGTTAAAAGCAATTTTAGGCGACGATCTTGAGCCTATCAACTCAAATATCCCTACACCCATTTTACTAAAATATTTTAGCGGAAAAAAACCTCTACCATCGGAAAAAGAGCAGTGGGGGGAACAATGGGGAAAATTAGAGAATGAACTGAATAAGTTTTCACAAGAAGAACGCGAAGAATTACAAAAACAAGTAGAAGAAAGAAGAAAAGCAATTCAGCAAGTTCGGCAGGGAAACGGTTATTTTGTTAAAAAATCTCTCGGGATTACCATCAACCGTTTCACAATTAATGAAATTTATTTATTAGGTAAGGCCGCTGAAGCAGTAGAAAAAGCAGTCCAAGAAAAGTATGAGACAGAAGCTGATGAAACTGAGATTAAAAATGTGCTGAGGCGGATAAAAGATTTACAAAAAGAATTAAACATTTCGGTTGAACAGGCTCTTGAGATTGTTCAGACTGAAAGAAATAAGGTTATAAAATCAATTCATGAAGGGAAGCTAAATGTGTCACCAGAAACTAGAAGCATGTTTCAGGATATTTTGAGGCAACTTTTTTCTAAAAATCCCTCTACTTTTAGTTCTGACGAGAAAAAGTAAAATTTAAAGCCCTGCTTTGAAGAAAAGCAGGGCTTTTTTATTTTAAAATCCTCCGGCTTTCGGTTTTGAGGGTGGTGGTGGAGTTGCTGTTGACATTTTACTCCGAATCTTTTGCACTTCTTCTCTTGTAAATTCCAACGGAGGTGTAAAACCTAACTCTTGCGCTGCATTACTAGTAGTGTATAAAGCTGCTCTAGGATTTTCTCTGAGATATTCTTTAAGAGTTTCTTCTTTATTACCATTTTTCTGGATTAAAATCTTAGCTAAATGTTGATCTCTGGCTCCTATAAAGTTATCAACAAAAGCTTTACCATGTTCTTGGGCAGCGGCGCCTAATTGCGCGCCAGTCCAATGTTTAGTAACGGTTTGCATAACTTTATCGTCTTTATAAAAATCTTTGGCTAAAACACCCATCTCGGATGGTTTAATTTCAGCAACTAATTTTGTTTTAATATCACCATATTTTTGTTTATCTTCCTCGCTAAATTCAAAATTTATTTTTTCTGCTAAATCTAAATTCTGATAAGCAATTGCTTTAGCAGTGTCTTTTTCATTAAAATGCAAACTCTGATTGGCTAATTTGATTTTTTCGTCATCAGTTAAAGTTTTATTAATTGCATTTTGAAATTCTTTACCTCTTTTCAGACCAGCCCCTACCAAACCAAGAGCTTTGTCTGGATCGCCGGTTACACCCAACTCTTTTCTAATTTCAGCAGACAATGACTCAGGAGTTTGAAATTTAGCACCCTCCTCTTTGGCTTTTTCCATTGTTCTTTTCCGGTTTTCAGTTAAAGATAGAGCGCCACGGGCTGCCCAACGGGCAGCTGGCACAACACCGACGGCTGTTCCTACGCCAACCGCCGCGCGACCTAAACGAGATGTTGGTTTATAAGCAGCTATTCTAGTAGCCAATTCAGTTGGCACTGCTCTTTCAGTAGCTCGTTTTGCTAATCCGGTCGCCCTCCGACCAACTGCGCGACCAAATGCCATACTGCCTGCTTTGCCATACTTTGTAGCAAAGCCAATTATTGCCCCAGCACCCATAGCGCTGGTTTGCAAGCCAAAAATAAGTCCTAAAAATAAAAAAGCAATAATAATGAAAAACGGAAAAACAGTATTTAATACACCCAAAGTGCTTGCCTCTACGCCCATTTTTAAATCACTGACAAAAACAGCTTTTAAATACTGGTAACTATTAACTCCTAAATATAAAAAGAAACCTAACGGCACACCTACAAAAGCCCAGTGGATTAATTGCTTCAACCATTGATCCCAAAATTTTTTGGTAACTGGCAAAACCCAACAAGCAATTGCTAAAGGCGACAAAATAGTTAAAACCCAAATCATAATATATCTCACGATAAAAAGTATAGCGAAAAGAAGAAAAACAAAAGCCAGCACTATATTTATAACAATCCCCACGCTAATTTGCATCAAAACGCCTATACTAGTCGTTAAATCGAGTGTTTTTACTGATGTCTTTATCATTCCAAAAGCATCGCCAACCATTCTGCCAAAAGAAGCAACATTTTGCACTTTACTAAAAAAATAGTAAGTAAAGATATTGCTGGCATCAACAATTAAACCAACCAAGACTGGCGCAAAATTAACCAGTAAAGCCACAATGATGAGTTTGGCTAATGTCTTACGGCTACCATATTCTTGATATTGCAATGCCATAGCCAAAGCAATCACAATCAAAAAAACAATCAAAATTAAATTAACAAAACTTTGAGTAATGTTTAAACCAATGCCTATTATAGGATTACAATTTCCCTCAAGTTTTAGTTTTCCATTATCAAAAGGACAAGGCTGGGTATAATTAATCGTGACAAAATTTGGACCAATGACCCAATCAAGAATGCCGCCAAACAGCCAAGACAAAGCTGTGGCTAATACTAAAATCAAAGAAAAAACAAAAGATAAAAATATAAAAGGAAGTGATTTAAATGCGTTACCTATTGCGCTCACAATATCAAGCGCCAAACTAATTTGGGGAAATAAAAGCAAAATTAGAATAAAGCTGATTAAAAAATAATATTTGTTTTTCATTTTATTTTTGTTTTAATTATCTAATTATTTGACCCCTAATAAGCAATACTGAACTAATACAAGGTGCGCAGTTATCTAGACTATAATAAGGTAACATTCTGAACCACCAACTCTGAGCACATCCCTGACCGCAAAGACCAATCGGATATTTACTTAAATCAATAACATTGTTAGTAAACACATTCACAATATCTGATTCTCCTATATTGTCCTTATTGCCTAAAACTGCTATTAAATAATCTTTGGGCTCAATTCTTAAAGATCGGCTATTTTGATAAAGATTGTTCAACTTTCCCGGTCCAAAATATTGTGTAAAAACCTCAGGCCCAGTAGGACCTGTTAACTCTTTAGATGTGGCCGGTGTTGTCTTTCCTTTTATCATGCACTCATTGGGATTATTATAATTGGGACAGGAATATAAAGTAAGCTTGGCTTCAGGCACCATAACTGAAGCCTTTGGTTTTTCAAAATAAGTAATAGAATGAGCAGTAAAGTTTAAATTTAAACCACCTAATTTACTAGACAATTCAGTCATCTTGCCATATTTTACTTCATAATTATCCACTTCTCTTTGATCTTGATAAGAAGCGCCATAAGCAATTTTGCCAGTACCCATTAGGTTCTTGTGTAAAATGATACCAAAACCATCACTAAAAGTTAAACCACCTTCTGGTTTGGGAAACACAAAAGGTAAGGTAAAAAAATAATAATCAGGGGTAATAGATTCTTCCAAATCTCCTGAACTATTAACTCGCCAACATTTGTTATTGGTATTGCCAGTTGGCGACATTATCTCAGCTAAATCTTCGCAAGCCTGATTAACTGTTTTTGGATCTGCGCTTAAATAATTTTTAAGAACAGTGTCAATATTTGAAGGATTATAGTTACAAATATAAAAACCGGGTGAAGCAAAACAGCGCGAACCAGGTATCTCAGCCACTTGTAAATTAACCAACTGGGGATTAATAGTATTAAAAATTAAAACGCCGGCCAATAAAACAATTACACCAATCACGCCATTAAGAATGCCATTTTTGGCTTGACTTAATTTGGTAGGGTCGCCGGCTGAAGTTAAATAAACAAAACCGTTATAAACCAAAACAGCAAACAAAATAAAACCACTGATAGCCACGGCAAAGTAAAACATATATTTAATATAATCAGAAATGCCAGCAGCTACAGTTTGCAGTTTAATCTCAGGCTTACCAGGTATTTTCGGATAAACAATCTCTAATGGCCGCGCCTCATTGTCAGCAGCTAAAACCAAAAGGTTCGGTAAAATCAACAAAACTAGAATTAATAAATTAAGTAAAATGTAAACAATCTTTTTATTCATATTCTTCTTACTATTGTAATATCTTTACGATATTTTGTGAAGCTGTACTAATCTGGTTATTAATAGATTTAATTTGGTTAAGCGTATCAGTAATTTCAGGACAAGGAGTTTCTTCTCCACTGAAAGTAGTTGTCTCGCAATAAGGTGCATTGGTTGTTAGACTTAGAGATGGTAATTGAAATGGATCTTGAAAAGCTGGCAGTTTTAAAGTTAAATTTTTTTGAAAACTTGGCAACTTAATTGTTGGTAATGAAATAGTGATTGAAGTTGGTATATTTTTTAATTCCTTGGGCCAAGGAATACGAATACTTTGAGGCCAATTTAATACTTGATTCAAATCAATCGCATCAATACTTATTGGATCTAAATGAATTAAACAAGGAAAAGTATTTTTTTGAAGGCAAATTTGTATTTGTTGTCTAATTTGGTCAACGCGGCCATTAAATTCACCTATAATTTTTTGGGTTAATTCTTGATTAATTGTTTCAACGCCTTTATCAATGCGCGCTTGAATTTCGTTTTGAATAGTTTGATTAATTTGGTCTTGTATATCTTTAACCTGGTTAATAACATTGGCTAATCCTTGTTTCATTTTAAGACAATAATTATTTATATCTTGGCAAAAAGGAATTTCGGGAATATGGGGCAAAAATGGCCAAGAAATCTTTATATCATCATAGCCAAGATATAAACATTCGCCAACCAATTGAACTCCAACACAACCTGAAGGAAACGACGGAATATTAATGCCAAGAAGTTTTAATAACCTTTTAAGAGCTAGTTTAGCAATGGCTTCATAATTAATGTTCATTTGAAAAGAATAATCAAATGTTAGTTCTGGTAGTTGGGGTGGTTGAATAGTTAATTTTGGAACCATAATATTGGGCAAACCAAACAAATTAAACATGGGGAAATAAAGTTGTGGAAAAACAATTTTACCCAATTCTACCCAGGGCAAACCTTCACCCAAAGAGATGCCTGGAACCTCTATGGGCGGTATATTTAAACTAACTAGTTGAAAACTAAAACCTGGGAAAAAATTGCCGCAATTGTCTAAATTACAAAGATTTATATCAGGCAAAATTAAATCTTCAAAAGTAATTTTAGGCGGTTTAAATTTAATCCCGCCAATAGGTGGAATACATAAATCTATAGTTGGCAAAAGATCAATGTCATCTATGTGAATTTTAGGCAATTGAATTGTCGGAATACTTGGTGGTGCTGAACAGGCTAACATAGCCAAAGGAAAATCACCTAAAGTAACCGAGTTAGTTGTTCCGCCACCAGCCTGAACGCTATCTCTTATAGTAGTTGTTGGTGCTGAATAACAAGCAGGTTCGTCACAAAAAAGAGCAAGATATTCACACGGTTCTGGCACAGCAGCAATGATATTACCATCGCTATTAGTGGTTGTTGGATTTTCTTTTTTTATCTCCTGACATTTCTTTTTTAAAGTAGTTAATATCTGATTAAGACTTGCATCAGTTGGAGTGGGAGGAATAGTGGGAGGATAAACAAATTGAAGCAAACACTCGGAAGAAGTAGGATTTAAAGTTGTAGAGGCAAATTCGCCTTGCTCAATTAATAACTGATTACATTTAACCTCTTCTGTCCCATAAACCGTTGGTGGCAAAATGCTCGCGCAAAAAGCTGTACTGGTCGCATTAAGGCTAGGCCGGTAAAAAGACAAATTAAAAGCAGGATAATCATCACAGTCTGAAGTATTAATGCGTAGTAAACCGCAGCTGCAAGCCGTTTTAATAATATTAACAACATTTTTCGGATTAAAACACCCTAAAAACATTTTGTTATAAGATTCTTTATAAGCATTTTGAATGTCCTCATCATCTACCAGAGGTATCGCAGCAGGTCCAACTAAATCATCAACTATTTCTTGGCATTTGGTTCGCAACCAAGTGTAAACCTGATAATCCCAGCCATTGCCTCCTTTGGGCGAAACAGAAATTGTGTCGCCATAAGAATGGGAAGAAGATAAACCAGTGCTAGAAAAATCAGGACAAGCAAAACTAATGGGTGGTAAAGTTGGTAAGGGTGGCGGTGAAACTGGATAGGAAATTAATTTAGGCAAGGGGAAATCAATATACAAATCAGGAAAAGGAATTTGCCAAGCTGAAATTGTTGGTAATTGAGGTAAGTTAATTGCTGGTGGTAGAACCAAACCAATATTGTTAATTGTTATCTGGCCAAGATTCAAATCGCTTAAACCAATCTTAATTTTAAAAATTAATTCGCCCAAAGAATTTGATTGTTGACCCGGTTTTTCTATACAAGCCTTCCAACCCCAAACAGTTTTACATTGTGAAGAACAATTACTTGCCAAACACTGACCTGACGCTGCTTGGATGCTTTCAGCTGGACCAATCAGTTGTTCACTAGAACTAACTAAATCATTTAAATTCTGCTCCAATTGTTGAGCCAGATCAGGCGGCAAAGCTTCTAATTCTCTTGCTAAATCAGTTGCCATTTCTTTTTTTAATATTTCCAGTAATAAATTTAACTGTTCTTTTTTTAATTCAATGGCTAAAGGACCCTCTAAATTATAAAACTGCGGGCAAGGATTACCAGCAAAAGTCTTGGCTGGCTGACAAAAATATTGAGAGCCATATTCGCCTTCTTTAAGCCCTTCTTTAATCGCCTTAATAATATCCTGTTGGGCTGGCGGAATACAATATGAATCAACATTTTCACAACTACACTGTTGAGCCGCTTCCTGCACTTGCTCGCTTGATTCAGCAATACTTTGCGAAACCGCTTCAATTGTTTGGGCTAAATAAATTATACGCTGGGGATAATGCGGTAAAACAAGATGATAAATACCTTCTTGGGCTAAAATCTGCAGTTTTTTAATTATTGGTTGCGGCAAATGAGAAAAAATTGACTTAAAATCAAAAGGCAAACAAAGAGAAACCCCAATAATAATTAAGCTAAATAAAGTGGCAATTAAGATCAGTTTGTTTTTATTCATAAATTAACTTTATTTTTTAATACAAATACCTGATTGATTGCCAAAACGCCGCGCATTGTAAATCACTTCTAAAGGCACCACATTAGGACAAGGAACTGCTGCGCCGCGTCGAGTATAGACTGTATCATGAACAATCACATTATTATCGTCATATAAACCAACCAAAGCAATAAAGTGTCCGCCATTACTTTCAGTATAAGGATATTCTATATAACCAATCATTAAACCACCTTCATCAAAACATTTTTTAACTTCTTCTTTCCATTGTTCAAATGGAACATTTGGCAAAAAATAACCAGAATGAGAATGATTTTGGGCAACTGTTAATAAACTCGGTGCAGAGGTACCTGAAGGACAAACCCGGCCCCCAACCTTAACAATCTCGTCGCCAATCATTGGCACACTATATTCTCTTGAATCAAAATAGCTTAAAATCATTGCCAAAGAAGTTGGACCACAACCGCCTTGCCGATAAGTGGTGCAAGAAGACCCTCTGCCATATGTCTGCGCACCCCAACGCTCGTCAGATTGTTTTAAGCAAGGAACTTTCTGAAAATTTTTTGATTGCGCTTTGGTCCAATCCACCTCACCCGCTTGACCAACTTGACCAATAAGTAAATTTTGGCGCTGGCGCAAAGAAGGAGCAAATTTATTTACGCCTAATTGTTCAAAATTAGCACCCGGACTGCTGCAGCAAAAAAAGTTTTCTGGATGACAATCAACTACCATATCATTATCCGGACCAATTACACTAAGCGAGACAGCAGTTGGACAATCTAATAAAGCCCAGCCCTCCAACTCGCCTTCTTCAGTTAGCCGACCTCGACATAAACTCAGAGCATCTCTGATATCGCGCAAAAAAACACCTGACTCCAAACCAGTATTCTCAGGTGTGCTGGTGGTAAAATTGGCTACTGTTGGCACAATCTGGTCAGCTTCACCTAAAAAACCAAAAATTATGTCTTCAATCTTTTTAATTTCAGCAGTAGTTGAGGCAATTTGCTCACTTGGACAAGGTTTACCATCAAACTTACCCTTACAAGTACCTGCACAATCTAAACACTGTGCATAACAAGATGGCAGACAAGGATTTGGTTCTGGTGCACAATTCCCATAACAAGGATTATATTGACAAACACAATTTGCCTCACAATTTTGATCAACACATTGTGAAATCAACAGATTCATTTCACCAATTTTACTGGCTAATTGAGTTAACCAATCAGCTAAAGAGTCTTGTTTGTTAAGCATAGCCATACTCTGGCTGGTAATTTCGTCAATCAAATTGCCCACAGGAATCTCTACTGGGCAATGAAGAGGTCCTTCTTCAGTAATTTCTGATGGTAGCTGAGCACTTAATTCTTCGGTCGAAATTTCCGGACCATAAACAAAGGTAGAGATTTCTTGCGCTGAACCGCCTCTGACGCAATAAAAAGTTAACGGATCGTCAGCTGCTACAATTGGTTCAGTAGAACTAGGCGCTTTATAAGTTCTTATTACTTCAACTTTCCAACCGGTTTTTTCATATTGTTCAACTAAATCCAAGTATTCATTATAAGTTAAAAGTTGATTGCCTTCATTTAAACAAGTTAAAGCATCCTCCCAGGCATGAGTAAAGGTTTCATTTTCGTTTTCCAGACCAGCTCTCTTCTCTTTAATTTCTTTGACAAGCTCTAAAATCTCGTCAATTTTCTCTTTATTAATCTTTCTAATTTCATCAATGGCTTGACGGTTTTTAGCACAAGGGTCGCCCGAACAAGCTCCAGGAAAACAACCTTGCTCAGGTAAAGTGCAAATGGCTACCACAGTTGAACCCTTGCCCTCTCCACCGTCTGGCGAACCCTGGCAAGAACATTCTTCGCTTAAATATTTTAAATAGTTATTTAAATCGCTGAGCCGCGTAAATTGTGCATTATAAGCCGTAACCACGGTGGTGGTTGTCAAAAAATCTCTTAAACGAACTAGTGGGCTTTGTAGTGTCTGAAGATCTTCTTCAGCAAACATATGCTTGGAAATCATTTGTCCTAAAGGAACTTCATGAAGAATTAAAGTTCTTCCTTGATAAACACAAGTGTGGGTATTTTTATCGCAAATATAATCAGGAAAACCAGCGCAATCCTTATCTTTTTGACATTCCTGGCCTTTTTCACATTTGCCTTTTTTACATTCATAACCAGCCGGACAATCAGCATTTTGTTTGCAAATGGCTAATTCTTCCAAACTGGGCAATTTAAACATCAACAATTGAGGATTAATTTCCTGCAAAATCACATAGCCAACAAATAAAAGCAAAATACCAAAAAAAGCCAAAAGAATTCTTCTTCTGGCTTCAACTAAAACTGGCACTCGGCCAGCAGAAAATAAATATTGGATGCCGCCATAAATCAAAATACCAACCAAGACAACAGCGCCAATCCATAAACTTAAATTAAAAACATACTTAACATATTCAGGCAGACCAACGCTAACAGTTTCTGGTTTTAAATCACCAATTTTCGGATATTTAATTTCCAATGGCCGAGCTTTATTACCTTGGGCAACTACTATGTTCCCATTAAAAGTTAATCCTAATAAAAGAAAAATTAAAGCAAAGAGAATAATGAAATAGGTAAAATTTTTTGCCATTATTATTATTATAACATTTTATAATAAAAACAATAGCCGAAAACTATTATTTAGTAGTTGCTGCAGCTGTTTCTTTTTCTGGAGCCGTTGTCTCTGAATTAGTTTCTTTCTTTTCTTTCTTGGATTTTTTATGAACTGCCATTTTTTTCCCTTGAATAATTTTCTCAGAAACCAATAGATTATAAACCGTGGCTGATGGTTGAGCGCCCACGCCTAACCAATATTTAATTTTTTCTGTATTTAAAGATTTTTCCTTGGTTAAAGGATTATACTTCCCTACCTCATCAACAAAACAGCCGCCTTGTGGCGCATTCCTTTTATCAGTCACCACTATTTTAAAAAATGGTTGATTTTTCCGACTGGCTCTGAATAAACGAATAACTAACATATTATTTATTATTATTTTAATATTACCAACCTTTTAATTCAAGAGCATTTTTGGCAGCAGCCAATTCTGCTTCTTGTTTTGACATACCCTCTCCTTGGGCAATTAACAATTTATCAAAAAAAACACCCACTACAAAATGTTTAGCATGGTCTGGGCCCCACTCTTTAAGAACTTGATAATGGGGTGTTACACCCAATCTTTCTTGCGCTTCTTCTTGAAGCCGCGATTTAGCATCTTTAAAAAGACCTTTTTCAATAATTTCTGGCAATTTAATCAGCAAATTCTTTTTAATAAACAAACGGCACTCCTCAAATCCCAAATCAAGATAAATCGCGCCAATCAACGCCTCAAAAGTATTGGCTAAAATATATTGTCTGGCTTTGCCAGTTTCTTTTTCTTCGCCCTTGGATAAAAGCAAAAAATTATCAAAACTCAACTCTTGCGCTACTTGAGAAAGCATTTTGGCGTTAACCAAAGCAGCCCGCCAATTGGTCAATTCGCCTTCTGGTTTCTCTGGATAATTTTTAAAAAGTTCTTCTGTCACCACCAATTCCAAAACAGCATCGCCTAAAAATTCCAATCTCTCGTTGTGACTTAAATAAAAATCAGGGTTTTCATTTAAATAAGAGCGATGGCAAAAAGCCTGAATTAATAAATCTTTATTTTTAAAATTTAATCCTAATTTCTTTTCTAAAACCTCAAAATTTTTCATAACGCTTTATTGTTTTTCTTTATTTTCTATTTCTTTATAGACAGTGCCTAAAACACCATTAACAAATTTACTGGAATTAATACCCGAAAATGATTTAGCCAATTCAATCGCTTCGTTAATCGCCACTTTGGGTGGCACTTCTTTTTTGTCAGCATAAAGTAATTCATAAAGACCAATTCGTAAAATATTTCTATCAACAATCATAATTTGATTAAGCGGCCACTCCGGTGCCGCCTTTTCAATAATTTTATCTATTTCTGCAAGATGATTGACTACTCCAGTCACAATCTGCCAAACCAAACTAGTATCTTCCAAGCCTGGCCCAAACTCTTTAATATTTTTCTCAACAATCTTTTCTAAATCTCCTTTTTGCCCGCCAAAATCCCATTCATAAAGTGATTGCATGGCAATAGAACGTGAAAGATGACGACTAACCATAAATTTAGAATTGGAAATTAATCATTTTTTAGAAAGCTCTTCCATGGTTAATGGCTTTTCTTTTTGCTCTGCTTCTTTTGCTTTTAATTCTTTTTCTTTCTGTTTTCTTTCTTTCTTGGTTAGTTTCTTAAAAACATCAATCACTTCCCTTCCTTTATAATAACCGCAATTAAAACAAACCGTGTGGGGTTGCACTGGCTGATGACATTTGGGACACAAAGTCAAGGTCGGTTTTTTAATATAATAATGCATCCGGCGCTGACTTTGTCTTGATTTGGTTTTTGTTTGTTTGGGAACAGCCATAAGAATATTAAATATTAAAAATCAAAAATTAAAAATTATTTATTTACTTTAGCAAATAAATAAATTTAAAGCAAGTTTTTAATGGGTTGAAAGCTTTGGCGATGAATTGGGCAACAACCATATTTTTTTAGCATTTGGCAATGATATTTTGTTAAATAACCTTTATGTTTATCAAAACCATATTGGGGATATTGTTGATGATATCTTTTCATTATTCTATCTCTGGTCACTTTGGCAATAATACTGGCTAAAGCGCAAGAAAAAACCCTTTCATCTGCTTTAACAATTGATTTTTGCGGATTGGGTAAATCAATTTTAAAATTACCATCCAAAATCAAAAACTCCCCCATCCCCCATTTTCTACGATCGTAGAAAATGGGGGATAAATTTTTAATGGCTTTTTTCATGGCTAATTTGGTTGCTTCTAAGATATTAATTTCGTCAATCACCTTAGCTGAAACCTTTCCCATCCCCCATTTGATATTTGAATTTTGATTAATTAGTTGGTAAAATTCTTCGCGTTGTTTTGCTGATAATTTCTTTGAATCTTTTATCTCTGTCAATAATTGTAAATTTTGAATTATCTTTTTAATTTTTAATTTTTGATTTTTGATTTTGGGGATTAATATAGTAACTGCACAAGCCACAACTGGACCAGCGCCCGCACCGCGACCTACTTCATCTAAACCAATAACTACTTTATAACCCTTGCGCCATAATTCTTTTTCAACTTGTAAAAAATGATTTTTCGTCATATACTTTATTAATCTTACCACATTTTATGAAATTTACTCATTTACATGTCCACTCTCATTATTCCTTGTTAGACGGTTTGCCGAAAATTGATGAACTTTTAGATTACGCCCAACAATTAGGCATGAAGGCTTTAGCCTTAACTGATCACGGCAATATCTATGGCGCTGTGGAATTTTATAAAAAAGCTGTGGCCAAAGGCATTAAACCGATTATTGGGTGTGAAATGTATTTGGCTTTTGAAAAAATGTCGGATAAACGACCAAATATTGATGATAAAAGATACCATTTGGTTTTGTTGGTGAAAAATAAAGAAGGTTATCGCAATTTGGTCAAATTAATTACCAAAGCTCATTTAGAAGGATTTTATTACAAGCCTCGCATTGATGAAGATTTATTGGCTCAATATAGCCAAGGTTTAATTGCTTTGTCTGCTTGTTTGGCAGGAAAAATTCCTAGTTTGATTTCAGCCAATCAAATTAACGAAGCGAAAAAAACAATTTTGAAATATCAAAATATTTTTGGTCCGGATAATTTTTATTTAGAACTCCAATATCATCCTCATCTTCCAGAACAAAACAAAGTTAATCAAGTTTTAATTGAATTAGCTCAAGAATTAAAAATTCCTTTAGTGGCAACTAATGATATTCACTATTTAAAACCCAGCGATGCAGAGGCGCAGGATATTTTAATGTTGGTTAATACAGGCGCCAATGCCAATGATCCAGAACGTCTCACGCTGCGGGCTGATGATTTTTCCATGAGATCAACTGAACAAATGATCAATGATTTTAAAGATGTGCCTGAGGCAATTGCCAACACCCAAAAAATTGTAGAAATGTGTAATTTTCAATTTGAGTTAAATAAAATTACTCTGCCTCAATTTAAAGTACCAACTGGCGAAACGCCTGAAGAATATTTAGAAAAACTTTGCCAACAAGGTTTAAAAGAGAAATTTGGTGAAAAAATAGCGCCCGAAATCATTGCAAGATTAAATCATGAACTGGCGACAATTAAAAAGGCAGGCTTTGCTTCCTATTTCTTAATAGTTCAAGATTTTGTTAATTGGGCAAAACAAAACCGTATTGTCGTAGGTCCGGGCCGTGGTTCAGTCGGCGGTTCTTTAGTCGCCTATCTTCTTAACATCACTAACATCAATCCAATTAAATATAATTTGCTCTTTGAAAGATTTTTAAACCCGGGACGAATTAGCATGCCTGATATTGACTTAGATTTTACCGATCGTCGCCGCGACGAAGTAATTAATTATGTAACTCAAAAATATGGACAAGATCATGTGGCGCAAATTATTACTTTTGGAACAATGGCTGCCCGGGCAGCTATCCGGGATGTTGGCCGCGCAATGAATTATAGTTATGCCTATTGTGACCGCATTGCCAAAATGATTCCTTTTGGTTTAACACTTGACCAAGCTTTGAGCCAAGTGGTTGAACTTCGCGAACTCTACCAAACTGACGAACAGGCTGCAAAATTAATTGATACAGCCAAAAAATTAGAAGGCGTGGCGCGTCACGCCTCAACCCATGCTTGTGGCGTGGTAATTTCCAGCACGCCTTTAAGCGAACTTATTCCTCTACAACATCCTACCCAAGATGACCAAGCAATTGTAACTCAATATGAAATGCATTCTATTGAAGATTTGGGTCTTTTAAAAATGGATTTTTTGGGATTAAAAAATTTAACAATTATTGAAGATACGCTTTCGCGAATTTATGCAATTTATGGGAAAAACATCAATCTTGATCAAATTCCTTTTGATGACAAAGCTACTTTCCGACTTTTACAAAAAGGCGAAACTGTCGGCGTCTTTCAATTAGAATCAGAAGGCTTCCAACGTTATTTAAAACAATTAAAACCAACTGAATTTGAAGATATTATTGCCATGGTGGCGCTTTATCGACCAGGACCGATGCAATTAATTCCTGATTATATTGCCCGTAAACATGGCAAACAAAAAATTGAATATCTCCATCCCAAACTAAAACCAATTTTAGAAAAAACTTATGGTATTTGTATCTACCAAGAGCAAGTGATGCAAATTGCCCAAGAACTGGCTGGTTTTAGTTTGTCCGAAGCTGATATTTTAAGAAAAGCCATTGGTAAAAAAATAAAAGATCTTTTAATGAATCAAAAAGAAAAATTTATCAATGGTTGTGTAAAAAATGGTATTAATGAAAACATTGCTCAACAAATTTGGTATTGGATTGAACCGTTTGCCTCTTATTCTTTTAACCGCAGTCATGCCGCTGCTTATGCAATGATTGCTTACCAAACAGCTTATTTAAAAGCGCATTATCCAGCTGAATTTATGGCCGCTCTTTTAACCTCAGAAAGAAATGATGTGGAACGAATTGCTGTTTTGATTGAAGAATGCAAAAAAATGGGATTAAGAGTTTTACCGCCAGATATTAATGAAAGTTTTACCTTTTTCAGTGTCGTTCCTCGCCAAAACCAAATCCGCTTCGGTTTATCAGCCATTAAAAATGTTGGTTTGAATATCGTGGAAACAATAGTCAACGAAAGAAAAGCTAATGGACCTTATACATCAACAGAAAATTTTCTTTCACGGGTTAATTCAAAAGATTTAAATAAAAAATCTTTAGAAAGCTTAATTAAAGCCGGAGTTTTTGACAAATTGGCTGAAAGAAACCAATTATTGACTAATCTAGAAAAACTTTTAGAATATGCTCGGGAAAGTCAAAAAACAAAAAGCAATGGACAAAATAGTTTGTTTGCTGGCACCGGGTTTCAACATAAAATTAACTTAACACCAGCTCCATCAGCTTCTTTAAAAGAAAAATTAATGTGGGAAAAAGAACTTTTGGGCTTGTTTATTAGCGCGCATCCTTTGGATGGTTTGACGCATTTACTTGCCAAAAAAACTACAGATATTGCCAACATCAAAAATAATAAATTGCCGCATAATTTACGTGTCAGAATTGGTGGTATTATTTCGCAAATCAAAAAAATAATTACCCGTAATGGGCGACCAATGCTTTTTGTTAAATTAGAGGATTTGAGTGGCAAAATTGAGGTAGTTGTTTTCCCTGGTGTGATAGAAAAAAATCCAGTTGTTTTTCAAGAAAATAAAATTGTCATGATGGCTGGCCGAGTTGATAACCGCGATCAATCTTTAGCTAAATTTATTTGTGAAGAAGTTGAAGAAATTATTGAAGAAAGTTAAAATTAATAATATGGCAAATCTTGAAAATATCAGACATTCTTTAGCTCATTTATTAGCTTATGCGGTTCAAAAACTCTATCCAGGAGTTAAATTAGGCATTGGTCCAACAATTGAAAATGGTTTTTATTATGATTTTGATTTACCAAAAAGCATCACGCCAGCTGATTTACCTAAAATTGAAGACTTAATGCGCCAATTAATTAAGAAAAATCTTAAATTTGAGAAAAAATTAATTTCAGCAAAAGAAGCCAAAGAAATTTTTAAAGATCAACCTTATAAATTAGAACTAATCGCTGAATTAGTTAAAAATGATAATGAAAAAGTTTCAATTTATCAAACAGAAAATTTTATTGATTTATGTAAGGGTCCACATATTAACTCAACCAAAGAAATCGATCCCAATGCTTTTCAGCTAACTAAAATTGCTGGTGCTTACTGGCGCGGTTCGGAAAAAAACAAAATGCTTACCAGAATTTATGGTGTGGCTTTTCAAAATAAAAATGAATTAACCAATTATCTTCAAAAATTAGAAGAAGCAGAAAAAAGAGATCATCGTTGGTTGGGCCAAAAATTGGAACTCTTTCTCATTGATGAAGAAGTCGGCGCTGGTTTGCCGCTTTGGATGCCCAAAGGCGAAATTCTGCGCCGCATTATTGAAAACTATTTATACCAAGAACTCTCTCAAGAAGGTTATCAATGGCTCCGCACGCCACACATTGGCAATGTTAATCTTTGGAAAACTTCCGGTCACTGGGAATTATATCGGGAAAATATGTACTCCCCCATCAAAATTGATGAGGAAGAATATTTGCTCAAACCAATGAATTGTCCTTTTCATGTAAAAATTTTTAAATCAAAACTGCGGTCTTACAAAGAATTACCAATTAAATTTGCCGAATTTGGCACAGTTTATCGTTATGAAAAATCAGGTGTTTTGCATGGACTGACCCGAGTGAGAGGCTTTACGCAAGATGATGCCCATATTTTTTGCACACCAGAACAATTAGCCAAAGAAGTGGAAAAATTATTACGGCACGGATTAAACATTCTTAAAACTTTTGGTTTTAAAAATTTTGACATTTATTTATCCACACGACCTGAAAAATATGCTGGCACAGAAAAAATTTGGAAAAAGGCAATGAATTGTTTAGAGTTTGTCTTAAAAAAACTAAAACTAAATTATGCCATTGACCCGGGCGGTGGCGTCTTCTATGGGCCAAAAATTGACATTAAAATAAAAGATGCGCTCAATCGACCATGGCAATGCACGACAATTCAGGTTGATTTCAACCTGCCAGAAAGATTTGATATTAATTTTATCAATCAAAAAGGTAAAAAAGAAAGAGTGGTAATGATTCACCGGGCTTTGATTGGTTCTATGGAAAGATTTATTGGTGTTTTATTAGAACATTACGCTGGCGCTTTACCTTTTTGGTTAGCACCAGAACAAATCTGGCTTATTCCAGTGAGTCAAAAAAATAAAAAATATGCTCAAAAAGTAGGTCAAAAATTATCAGAAATCGGCTTAAGAATTAAAATTAAAGATGAAAATGAAACAGTGGCTAAAAAAATCAGAGAGGGTGAAATCCAAAAAATTCCTTATTTATTGGTAGTGGGCAATCAAGAAGAAAAAAGTAAAAAAATAAGGGTTAGAGAAAGAAGCAAAGGAGATATAGGCGCATTAAGTTTAACTACTTTCATCAAAAAATTAAATCTTAATAAATAAATTATGCCTCAACTTTCTTCAGCCACCCAAGAACTCTTACGACAGTTTAAAGCTTGGCATGAATCACAAAAAATTAAAGAAAAAGTTCCTACTATTCATGTTGATGAAGTTGCTTCAAAAGTAGCCAGTTTTTATGAAAAATTAAGGGAAATTATTGAGTGGAAAGAAGAACATTTAATGAAAAGAGCGGCAATTAGCCGTAATTTAAAAAGAAGGCTTTTCTTAACCAAAGAAAGTAAAGCAATTGCCGAACCATTGGTTTTGGATTTAATCCGAGGCGGTCATTTTCCTAATGACCAAATTCCTGAAACAAAAATTAATGATATAGAAAAAATTTTAGATAAATATATTTTTATCTTAGATAATGCCAAGATTCCAGAAAATAAAAAATTATCTTTTGCCAATTGGCTTATTAATATCGCAGCTTGTGAGATTGAAGAAACACTTTCTTCTTCCCGCAAAGAAATAATTTTAATTGAATATATGACTCGGCTGATGAACGAACGAATTATCGTCCAAGAACGCCGAGCCATTTCTTTTGGCGGTCTCTCAGCCCAAGAAAAATATAACCAAATCTTTATTGCGGTCCAACGCGCTCTTTTTAAATTAGACGCGCCTATTATTACTTATTTTCTCTTGAAAAAGAAATTTCCTCATTGGTCACAATTATCTTATGAAGAACTCCAAGAAATTAATAATAATATCTTTAATCTTTGGGAATTATTAGAAAAAGAATTAAATCACCCACTTAAAGACAAATTTTATCAAATTTGCGAGAAATATGATACGCCTTATTTGCTATTGGGCGATATTTTGAGTGACAAAACGGAAACCGAGATTGAGAAAAAATTCGCTCAGCCGGAAATTTTAGAAGCTTTAATTAAAAAAGTTTATCAACAGAGATTGAGCACTTTGAAAAAACGGCTCACCCGAGCAGCCATTTATTCGACTGCTTCAATCTTTTTGGGCAAAGGTGTTTTGGTTTGGTTTATTTTAGAAGTTCCTTTGGCTAAACTAATTACTGGTCATTTTACTCCGCTAGCCACTTTAGTTGATATCTTAGGACCCACCTTATTAATGTTTTGTTTGGTGATTACTGTTCGTCCGCCAGCCAAAAGTAATTTAGAAAGAGTGATTTTAGAAACAATGAGAATTGTTTATGAAAATGAAAATCCGGAAGTTTATGAAATCAAAATTCCGCGCCGGCGTGGCTTAATTATGGGTTCTTTTATTGGTCTTTTATATTTAGCCAGCACGGTTCTTTCGGTGGGGATTTTGATTATGATTTTAAAGTGGGCTAAATTACCAGTTACTTCTTGGATAGTGAATATCTTCTTTCTTGCTTTAATCGCTTTTGCTGGTTTAGCTATTAGAAATAAATCAGAAGAATTAACAGTTGAAGAGAAAAAAACTGGCTTCTTTGGTTTTCTTTTTGATATTTTCTTTTTACCATTAGTTAACGTGGGCCACTGGCTTTCCAATAAATGGAAAAAATACAACGCGCTAGCTATTTTCTTTAACGCTTTAATCGATTTGCCTCTCCATATTTTTATTGAATTTTTAGAACAATGGCGTTCCTTCTTAAAAGAAGAAAAAGAAAAAATTCATTAATTAATTTTGTTTTTTCTTGAAAATTTCTCTAATTGGTAGTATTTTAGAAAATGGCTGTTTTTTTATTAAAAATTGCTTATGAAATACAAAATCATTACTTTTGGTTGCCAAATGAATAAATCAGACAGCGAAAGAATCGCTGCGGTATTAGAAAAAATGGGGTACCGAAAAGCCTCACAAAAAAACGAAAAAGAGGCAGATTTAATCGTGGTTAATATGTGCTCAGTTAGACAGTCAGCAGTTGATCGAGTTTTTGGTTTGATTCCAAAGTTTCAAAAATTGAAAAATAAAAACCCTCAAATAAAAACTATTTTAACTGGCTGTCTTTTAAATGAAGACCGAAAAAAATTAAGCCAATATTTTGATTTAATTCTGAAAATCAAAGATTTACCGAATTGGCCCAAAATTATTAAAAAGAAATTAATTAAACCATTAGCAATCAAACCACTGACTGGTTGCAAATATTTAAAAATCAAACCGCGCTATCAAAATAAAGATATTGCCTTTATTCCAATTTCTACGGGCTGCGGCAATTTTTGCTCCTATTGTGTGGTACCCTTTACCCGCGGTCCTTTAATTTGCCGCGACCACCGAGAAATTTTGAAAGAAGTTAAAAATGCAATTAAATCAAAAAAGAAAGAAATTTGGCTTTTGGGCCAAAATGTTAATAACTATCAATCGCCCACTAACACTTCAATTAACTTTGCCAAACTCATTAAAATGATAAATGATCTTCCTGGTAATTTTAAGTTCTTTTTTACTTCACCCCATCCTAAAAATTTCTCTAATGAACTAATCAATGTTCTTGCCCAATCGGAAAAATTTGGTAAATATCTCAATTTACCAGTGCAATCTGGCGATGATCAAATTCTTAAAAAAATGAATCGTAATTATTCAGTTAAAGAATACAAAGCTTTAGTCGAAAAAATTAGAAAAAAAATACCTGATATTAAACTCTCAACCGATGTCATAGTTGGTTTTCCTGGTGAAACAAAAAAACAATTCCAAAATACAGTGAAATTATTTAAAGAAATTAAATTTGCTAATGCTTATATTGCAAAATATTCACCGCGCCTTGGCACAATGGCTGCCAAACTAAAAGATAATATTCCTTATTCAGAAAAATTAAAAAGAGAAAAAATTTTAAGAGAATTAATAAAAAATGAAAAAATTGAAAAAATCTAGTGAGTCAAAAATTGCTAATCGATTAATTGTTATTATTGGACCAACTAGCGCTGGCAAATCAGCTTTGGCTGTTAGTTTGGCAAAAAAATTTAATGGCGAAGTCATTTCTGCTGATTCGCGCCAAGTTTACAAAGGAATGAACTTGGGAACAGGCAAAATAACCCCCCAAGAGCAACAAGGCGTTAAACATTATCTTCTAGATGTTGTTTCACCTAAAAAACAATTTACAGTAATTGATTTTGTGCGATTGGCTGAAAAAGCTATTAAAGAAATTAGAAAAAAGGGCAAAATACCAATTATTTGCGGCGGTACGGGTTTTTATATTGATGCCCTACTCTACGATTTACCAAAAACTGTAGCACCTGATTGGTCTTTAAGAAAGAAATTGGAAAAATTGTCTAATGAACAACTTTTTAAGAAATTAAAAAAACTTGATCCAAAAAGAGCTCAAACAATTGATCAACACAATAAAAGAAGATTAATCCGAGCCTTAGAAATTGTTTTAAAAACTGGCCAACCGGTTCCTCCTTTAAAACGTAAATTAAAATATGTGGTTTTAAAAATTGGTATTAAACGCAGTAAAAAAGAATTAAGAAAAAGAATTCACGAAAGATTATTAACTAGATTAAAAAAAGGAATGGTTGAAGAAGTGGCTAAACTTCATTACCAAGGAGTTTCTTGGCAACGTTTGGATAGTTTTGGTTTAGAATATCGTTTTATTAGTCGCTACCTTAGGGGTCTTATAAAGAAAGAGGAAATGATAAAACAACTCGAAACTGCCATTAACCAATATGCGCGAAGACAAATGACTTGGTTTAAAAGAGATAAAGGAATACATTGGATTACAAACAAGAAAGCGGCCGAAAGATTGGTTAAGAATTTTTTAAAAAATTAAACCTTATTTTCTTAGAAATTTTTCTAAAATTTGTCTTACCAAAACTGGATTGGCTTTGCCTTGTGTTCTCGCCATTACCTGGCCAATTAAAAACTGCAGGGCATTAGCTTTGCCAGTTTGGTAATCAGCTACAGTTTGCCGATATTGCTTAATTATTTCTTCAACAATCTTCTCAATAGTTTTTTCATCACTAATCTGAGTTAGACTTTTTTCTTCAATTAATTGTGATGGATCAGCGCCACTATTTAACATTTCAACTAAAATTGTTTTCGCTACTTTACTAGAAATTTTACCTTGACAAATCAAATCAATAAATTCAGCGAAATTTTCTGGGGTAATTAAAATCTGTTCAAGTGATTGTTTTTTAGCTTTTAATAAACCTTGCAAGTCGCTAATTAAATAATTGGCAGTTAATTTAATCAGCGTAAAAAGTTTTTCTTTAGGCAAACCTGGAGCAAATTCAGAGATGATTTTTTCAAAATATTCCCCCAAAGATTTATTATAAACCAAAACATCAATATCTTTATCTACTAAATTATACTCTTTTTTGAAACGTTCTCTTTTTGGGACCGGTAATTCAGGAATCGTTGCTTTAATTTCTTGAATAAATTCTTTACTTAATTGCAAAGGTGGCAAATCGGGTTCGGGAAAGTAACGATAATCATGCGCCTCTTCTTTAACTCTTTGTGCCACAGTTATTTGTCTGGTTTCATCCCAACCGCGCGTCTCTTGTTTAACTTTTTCGCCGGCATTTAAAATTTCAGTTTGTCTTTTAATTTCATAATCAATCGCTCTTTCTACACTCCTAAAAGAATTTAAGTTTTTAATTTCTACTTTAGTTCCCAACTGATTCAAATTAGCAGTCGCGGTTTTATCGGTGGGTATTAAAGAAATATTAACTTCTACCCGCATTTGCCCCTTTTCCATATCAGCATCAGAAACATTAAGATAGTGCATAATTAAATGAAGTTCCTCGGCAAATTTTCTTGCTTCAATCGCCGAACTAATATCTGGCTCAGTAACCAACTCCATTAAAGGAATACCCGCCCGATTAAAATCAACCAAAGAATAATCGCAATTTTCTGGATGAATTAAACGACCCGTATCTTCTTCTAAATGAATCCTTCTAATTCTTATTTTTTTACCAGCAATCTCTAAAAAACCAGCTGAACACAATGGCTGATCATATTGTGAAATTTGATAACCTTTAGGTAAATCGGGGTAAAAATAATTTTTTCTATCAAATTTAGAAAAATGGGCAATTTGACAATTAAGCGCCAAACCACATTTAATGGTTTGACGAACTGCCTCTTGATTAATCACTGGCAAGGTGCCTGGTTGCGCAGTACAAACAGGACAGATATTAAAATTCGGCCGTGTTTCATCCGGATTATTCAAACAAGCACAAAACATTTTTGTCTTAGTTTTCAACTCAATATGAATTTCTAAACCAATAACTGGTTGATAAGGCATAAATTTATTCACTTTGACGCCAAGCTTCTAATTGAGAAGTCGATTTTTGTTGTCTGGCTTCATCAACAATCTCTTTGCCAGAACTAGTGCCAATAATATCAGCGCCTGCTTGAAGCATTAATTTTAAATCAGCCAAAGTGCGAATTGCGCCAGCGGCTTTAACTAAAATCCCTGGCGCTGCTTCTCTCATTAAACGAACATGCTTGGCTTTTTCTTTTAATTCAAAATTATCTAAAGGATCCTTTAAAGTAGCGGTTTTTACACAAATAGCGCCAGCTTCTTTAACTAGCGCTGAAGCCTTTTTTATTTCTTCGTCTGTTAAATAGCCCGAACCAATAATCACTTTAGTCGGTAAAATTTGGCAAATTTCTTTTAAATCTTGAAAAACTTTATCATAAAGTTCATTTTTGAAATAATCTATCTTCATTACCACATCAATCTCATCTGAACCATCTTTCTTAGCTTGAAGAGCCATTGCCAGGCGCCGACGATGCGAACTCATACCTGTTGGCTCGTCAATTAATGTAATTACTTTAATTCCAGTATCTTTTAATAAATTCTTAACCAATTTAGTATGTTTAGGAAAAACACATAAGCCACGAAATTGGTATTGTTTTGTTTCTAAACAAACCTTTTTTATTTCCTCGGCTGTGGCGTCTTTTTTAAGAAAGGTTTGATCAATAATACTTGCTAAATCTTTAGTTGTTTGAAATTTTTTTAGCCTCATAAACATTTTTTAATAAAAAAGTGACAGTTAAAGGACCAATACCGCCAGGCACTGGCGTTAAAAAACTAGCTTTTTTAATAACGCTTTTTACATCAACATCACCCTTAACTTCTTTAGTGGGCAAAACAGTAATGCCGGCATCAATTAAAATAGCTCCTTTTTTTATCATATCACCTTTAATTAAATCTGGACAACCACAAACAGAAATTAGAATATCGGCTAATTTAACTATTTTTAATTTTTGCTGATTGAATGGCCTTTTTAAATAATTTACCTTAATGCCCTGTTTTTTAAAAAAATTTTTTACCGCTTGACCAAAAAAATCAGAATTAACTAGAGCGACTATTTTTTTCCGATCATAAGCATGTGTTGCTTTCTTCAGTGCTAAAGAAATAGCTGAAATTAAAGGTGGTGTAAAGCAACTGTTTTTCTGAAACCCATCAACATCCTTATAAGACGAAATCAATTTAACAATTCTTTCTGACTTTAAATTTTTAGGTAAGGGCAATTGAACAATTATCCCATTAATTGATTTATCTTGGTTTAATTTTTTAATTAAAGCAACAAGTTTTTTTTCTTTTAATAATTTTTTAAAATGAAAAACTTGAATTTTTAAACCAATCTTTTGAGCAGCTCTTTTTTTATTTTTTATATAAAGTTGCGAGTCTCGATTATTGCCAACAAAAATAACAGCTAATCTGGGTTTTATCTTCTCTTTTTTAATTTTATTTTTTAAATCAGTTAAAATTTTCTCAGCTAATTTTTTACCATTGAAAATCTTCATAAATAGGAAAAAGCTGGGTTAATTGTTTAACTTGTTGACTAATTTCTTTTTTAACTCGCTGATAAGCTAAGGAAGTTATTCCGGCTGGGATGGTGGAGAGTTTAAAATTTCTAATTAACTTAATAATTAATTGAACTACTTGCCGACATTCTTTTTCTTTTAATCCACGGGTGGTTATGGCTGGCGAGCCTAATCTAATACCTGATGGTTGATAAGCCGGACGCTGATCAAAAGGAATTACATTGCAATTAACATAAATCCCAACTTGGGATAATTCATCTTGAATTTGTCTAGCGCTTTCACAAAAAGCAGAAACATCAACCACCAACAAATGATTATCAGTACCACCACTGATTACCCGAAAACCATTTTTCATAAACTCATCAGCCATTGCTTGCGCATTCCAAATAATTTGCTGTTGATATTTTTTAAAAGATGAATTTAAAGCTTCTTGAAAACAAACTGCTTTGGCAGCAATGACATGGTCTAAAGGACCGCCCTGACAACCGGGAAAAACTGCTTTATCAATTTTCTCAGCTAAGGTTAATTTATTATGCGGATCTAATCTATCTTTTATTTTAGAAAGAATTAAGCCGCCCCTTGGCCCGCGTAAAGTTTTGTGAGTAGTTGTGGTAACCACATCACAATAAGGAAAAGGATGAGGATGTAATCCGGCAACCACTAAACCAGCAATATGAGCAATATCAGCCATTAAATAAGCGCCAACTTGATCAGTAATTTTTCTAAATTTTTTAAAATCAAGTTGTCGTGAATAAGAAGTGGTGCTAGCAATAATTAATTTTGGTCTAAATTTTTGAGCAATTTTGGCTACTTGATCATAATTAATTCTCTCAGTTTTTGGATCAACACCATAGTGACTAAAACTATATAATTTGCTAGAAAAATTAACTGGCGAACCATGAGTTAAATGACCACCCGCTGATAAATCAAAGCCTAAAATGCGCTCGCCATAATTTAACAAAGCCAGATAAACAGCGGCATTGGCTTGCGAACCAGAATGAGGTTGAACATTGGCGTGTTCGGCTTTGAATAATTTTTTAGCTCGTTCAATAGCTATTTGTTCAATTTGGTCAATATATTCATTGCCACCATAATATCTCTTTCCTGGATAACCCTCAGAGTATTTATTGCTCAAGGGTGTAGCCATGGCTGCCAAAACAGCTGGACTAGCATAATTTTCTGAAGCAATCAAATTCAAACCATTTTTTTGTCGGTCAATCTCTTTTTTAATTAACTTGTAAATTGTTGGGTCAACTTTAGCAAGTTTCATAAATCATCAAAAATTATTGGTACAAGTTTTTTAACATCAGCCAAGAGATTGGTCATAACTTGACGAATTTCCCAATGAGCATTAGGCGCAGTGCGCAATTTAAAAATATGGCGCCATTCGCGAAAATTAGCCGTAATCACAATTTGAGCCTTGATGGCTGTGGGTAAAACTTGGCGAGCATCTTGGGGTGGCCAACCAGCCTGCCGCAAACCACGATACATTTGTTCATTCAAATCCATCCATTCAGCAAAAGAAACTTTAATTTTGGTTTGATTGGGTAAATTTAATTCAACCAATTTCTCGTCAGGATTTTTATCCGGCGGAATAACTACTTTAAAGTTGCTTTCATCAACATAACGGGTTGACTCCTGAGTATAAGCTGCCAAACGATGACGCACCAATTCATGAGTAAAACCACGCGAAACATTATTAAATTCCACAGTTAAACAACTATGTTCTAAAACACTTTCGTGACCTTTATCGCGCAGCATAGCGACAAATCTAGCAGCAGACTCATCAGTAATTTTAGCGCGACTTTGATAAGCGGTTCGACCAGCTAATTCAATTAATTGTAAAGGAGTTTCGCCAGCCAAACCAGCCATAATGGCTAAAATGCGATGAGAGCCGGCGTTTTTTAAAATTTCTGCCATAAATTTATTTTTTTATTATTTGTGAAATAACTATTTCTTTTATTTCCCTAAACACTTCTTCAATCGATTTTTCTCCATCAACTAAATAAATGCTTTGAAAGCGTTGGGGCAAAATTTCATAAACCTGCCAAACCCGGCTTAATTTTTCTTTTTTCTCAAAAAGTTTAATGCCCAAACCTCTTTTTTGAATCCTTTCTAAACAAATCTCTGGCCTAACCTTTAATAAAAAAGTTAAATCAGGTAAAAGAAAATCATTATTAATTTTAATTAACCATTCTAAATCTAAACCTTCAGCTGTACCATAGGCAAAGGTCGAAAAAAAGTACCGGTCAGAAATCACGTATTGTCCCATTTTTAATGCTGGAATAATTACTTTTTCTAAATGCTCTCGCCTGTCTTCAGTAAACAAAAGTTGTAATTGTTCTGGCGAAATAGTTGATTTTTCATCTAAAATTTCTTTAATCTTTTGACCAGCTGAACTGGTTAAAGTTGGCTCTTTGGTCAAAACCACATCAATTTTTTCTTTAATTAAAAAATCTTTTAATAAACTAGCTTGGGTTGATTGGCCTGATCCGTCTAAACCTTCAAAAACAATAAATTTTCCTGGATAATTATTTTCTTTCATAATTTAATTTGTTTGATAATAGCTTCAATTTGCTGATAAAAATTCTTTAAGGAACCATTATTATCAATTTTAAAATCAGCTTTCTGGCCAATTAAAGGTATGTAAATTTCAGTAGGTGCTTTTTCTAATTTTTTAAATTTAATCCAGGATGCCTGATCATCTTTCTTCTCCCGACGCTTTCTTAACCTTTGCCATCTTAATTTTGGTTCAGCTGTGATATAAATAATTTTTCCTTTTAATCCTTTAATCATTCGATATTCATCCCAATAGCGAACTCCATTAAAAATTATTATGCCCTGCTTAATTTTTTTTAATTTCTTTTTTAAGGCTTCTCCTAAAATATTATTGCCAAACCTTTTTCTTAATAAATCAGCCAACCATTGCTGATCTTCTCTTTTAATTTCATCAATAAAAATTTTTAATGCTTCGGTAATTGGCTGGGAGAAACGCCAACAAGCCACATTTTTTCTTTTTTTGATTAAATAACGGCAAAAAGTATCTTTGCCGCTACCATTCTCCCCAACCAACCCAATAATTTTTTTGGCCATAATTAAGTTAATTTCTCTTTTAAATTAACATCTCTACCATATTGGTCTTTATCATCAATAATATCTTTTTCTTGCCAATCTTTAATCCAATCAGCTACTTTAAAAATTTTAAACTGACCATCATGAGTTGAACAAATCACTCGTTCTAAACCAGCATTAATAATCATTTTTTTACAAATAAAACAGGGGAAACTATCACGCGGACTACCATCTTGAGGATTTTCGCAATGAATATAAATATCACCACCAAACAAACTCACACCAGCGCGAGCCGCATTAATAATAGCATTCATTTCTGCATGGACTGAACGACACAATTCATATTGCTTGCCATGAGGAATTTTTAATTTATCTCTTAAACACTCTTGTCGTTCCAAACAATCTCGCGTTTTGCGCGGCGCGCCAATATAGCCAGTAGCCACAATTTGATCGCCCCTTACAATAACCGCTCCACCTCGATTACGATAACAAGTGGAGCGTTGCGCGACTTCTTTGGCAATTTTCAAATAATAATTTTCTTTGGTGGGCCGATTCATAAAATTATTAATCGATTATTTCAATACCCATATTTTTGGCAGTGCCTTCAATTATCTTCATGGCTTGTTCCAGATTATCTGTGTTTAAGTCAGGCATTTTTTTCTCAGCAATTTCTCTTAATTGACTACGGGTAATCTTGCCCACTTTTGTTTTATTGGGCATGCCTGAACCTTTTTCAATACCCGCCATTTTTTTAAGAAGATCAGAAGCAGGTGGCTGTTTTAAGATAAAATCATAAGTTCGATCCTCATAAATTTTAATCTCAACTGGTATTTTGAAGCCCTGGTTTTTCTTGGTAGCGTCATTAAATTTCTGACAAAAATCAGCAATATTAATACCATGTTGGGCTAAACTAGGACCAATTGGTGGGGCTGGTGTTGCTTGACCAGCGGGAATTTGTAATTTAACAATGGCTTTTATTTTTTTCATAATTTTTTAATTTGTAATGTATCTAATTCAACTGGTGTATCACGACCAAACATATTCACCAATACTTTTATTTTACCACGTTCTTGATCAACTTCTGCCACTTTACCTTCAAAATCCTTAAATGGGCCATCAATAATTTTGACCAAATCACCTACTTTTAGTTCAATTTTATATTGTGGCTGCTCGCCAGCCATTCTCTTTTTCAATTTCTCTATCTCTTCCCGCGAAACTGGTAAAGGAACTGTTCCTGCACCCACAAAACCTGTGACATTGGGCGTATTTCTTACCACATACCAACTATCATCAGTCACAATCATTTCAACTAAAACATAACCTGGATAAATTTTTTCTTCAACTTCTTGTCTTTTGCCACCTTTAATTTTAATTTTCTTTTCTTTAGGCACTAGCACATTAAAAATTTTATCTTCCATACCTAAAGACTCCACCCGCTGCTTGAGGGCTTTAGCCACCGCTTCTTCATATCCCGAATAAGTGTGTAAAACATACCAATTTCTTTCTGGGCTAATTTTTTGTTTTGGCATAATAATTTACAAAATAAATTTTTTCAGCAAAGTGGTAAAAATAAAATCAAGCAAACCTAAGTAAAGGGCTACAGAAAAAGCAATACCTAAAACAATTAAAGTATAACGAATTGTTTCGCGCCAGCTCGGCCAATTAACTTTTTTGATTTCCACCCGGACTTCTTTTAAAAAAGTGACAATTTTATTAAAAATACCAGTAAATTTCATATGCGCTATTTTATCAAAAACTACTAAAACGTCAAGTTAAACATCCAAATTTTTAACCTTTTTCGCATATATTTGAATAAACTTCTTGCGCGGCAACACCTCATCGCCCATTAAAATATCAAAAATCCGATCAGCCTCTTGAGCATCTTCAATTGTAACTCGCAATAAAATTCGCTTCTCCGGATTCATAGTTGTTTCCCAAAGTTGTTCTGGGTTCATTTCGCCCAAACCTTTATAACGTTGAATGCTGACACCAATCAGTTTTTCTTCACCGGTTGCTGTTTTTTTAAGTTTTTCTAAAATTTTATTTTTCTCCTCCTCAGTATAGGCATATTCCACTTTTTTACCGACTTGAATCCGATAAAGTGGTGGTTGAGCAATGTAAAGATAGCCTTGTTCAATAATTGGTCTAAAGTGACGATAAAACAAAGTTAATAACAAAGTACGAATATGAGAACCATCAACATCGGCATCAGTCATAATAATAATGCGATGATATCTAATTTTTTCTAAATTAAAATCTTCAGCAATGGCTGTGCCCAAAGCAATAATCAATGATTTAATTTCTTTTGAAGCTAAAATCTTATCTAAACGAGCGCGTTCTACATTTAAAATTTTACCACGCAGAGGCAAAATGGCTTGAAAACGGCGGTCGCGCGCCTGTCGACTAGAACCACCAGCGCTTTCTCCTTCAACAATGTATAATTCTGATTCTTCTGGTTTGCGTGAAGAACAATCAGCTAGTTTCCCCGGCAAAGCCAAACCTTCTAAAATTCCTTTACGCAAAACAGTTTCCCGCGCCACCTTCGCTGCCTTTCTTGCTTTAAAAGACAAAACACATTTTTCAATAATTGCCCGGGCATCGGTCGGATTTCTTTCTAAAAAATCTAATAAGGCTTCTGAAACTACTGCTTCTACTGCTGATTTGGCTTCTGGATTACCTAATTTCGCCTTAGTTTGACCTTCAAATTGCGGCTCAGGCAACTTGACTGAAACCACGGCAGTTAAACCTTCGCGCACATCTTCACCACTTAAATTTTCATCGCTTTCCTTTAAAAACCCATTTTTACGAGCATAATCATTGAAAGTTCTCGTAAGCGCTGTACGAAAACCGGTTAAATGCATGCCACCCTCACCGGTATAGATATTATTAGCAAAACTTTCTTCTAAATATTCGTATTCTTCAGTGTATTGAAAAGCCGCTTCCACTAAAATGCCATTTTTTTCTGCTGAAGCATAAAAGATATTAGGATGGCGTTTTGTTCTGTTGCGAGTTAGATATTTAATATAAGAAGCCAAGCCGCCTTCAAAATAAAATGCATAAGATTTTTCTGGCTTCTCTCGTTGGTCAACAACCGTAATTTTAACTTTCTTGGTTAAATAAGCCTGTTGCCGTAAATGGTTCAAAATTTTCTTTAAGTCAAATTTGATGGTACCAAAAATTTCTGCATCTGGTTCAAAAATGACTGTGGTACCAGTTTGCCGACAAGTTCCTTCTTTTTTGACTGGTGTAGTTGGTTTTCCTTTGGCATATTCTTGAAAATATTTAAATCCATCACGACAAACTTCAGCCCGCATCCATTTACTCAAAGCACAAACCACTGAAACACCCACACCATGCAATCCGCCAGCCACTTGATAAGCCTTACCGCCAAATTTAGCACCAGCGTGCAAGGTTGTCATAACTGTTTCTAGGGCTGATTTTTTTGTTTGCGGATGTTTTTCAACTGGTATGCCCCGACCATCATCTACAGTTTTAATTCTATTACCCGGCAAAAGAACCACTTCAATATTTTTCGCATAACCAGCCATGGCTTCGTCTAAACTATTATCAACACATTCCCAAATTAAATGGTGTAAACCTTCAGTGCCGGTTGAGCCAATATACATACCCGGCCGTTTCCGTACTGGCTCCAAACCCTCTAAAACATAAATATCTTTAGCACTATAACTAGTTTCTTTTTTATTGGTTTTTGGTTGATTAGCCATATAAAATAAATTTAATTAAAATAAATATTTTTATCTTCTTACTGACCAATCAGGATTTGTCTCTAAGGCTTTAATAATTTTTTGTTGTAATTGTTCTATTTCCTCAGAGGTCAAAGTGTGATCGTCAGCCTGATAAACAATATGAAAAGCCAAATTCTTTTTATCTTCAGGCAATTGCTCGCCTTCATAAATATCAAACAAATCAACATCTCTAACCCAAATACCGCCAGTTGTTTCAATGATATTTAAAACATCTTCTACTCTGACTTCACGCGGTACTAAAATAGCCAAATCTCTAACAGCTGCTGGATATTTAGAAAGCGGTCGATATTCCTGTTCTTCTGAAGCAAGCTGAATTAATTTTTCAAAATCTAAATCAAAAACCACTACTGGACCAGTTATTTTCATTTTTTCTAAAATAAGTGGCGAAATTTCTCCTAAAAAACCAACTTCTTCATTAGCAATTTTTATTTCAGCACAACGCGGCCAGCGCCAGATATTCTTCTTGCTCTCTTCAGGAGTTGCCTGATACTCGTCATAATAAACATCAGCTATACCCATTTTATTTAATAGCAAATCAACCACACCTTTGACTTGATAAAAAGCATCGCCAGTTAACGCGCCGGTTAACATTCTTTTTTCTAAATAACTACTTACTTTCTTTTTCTTTTTAAAAATTTTACCTAATTCAAAAATTTTGATTTCTTTGAAAAACCTTTGATTCTTTTCAATATTTTTTAAAAGATTAATAATTAAACTTGGCCGTAAATACTGATACTCAACACTCACCGGATTAATCAATTCAATTAATTCTTTAGCCTGATTAAAATATTGAGCATCTCTTTCTGAAATAAAAGAATAGTTTTGAACTTCAGTAAAACCAGCTTCTTTTAAAACATTTTTAACAAAATCTTCCCAAAATAATTCCCAATTTTTAACTGGCGGTGTTAAAACAGCCACGGGCAATTGAGCTGGAATTTTTTCATAGCCATAAATCCGACCAATTTCCTCAATTAAATCCTCGGACAATGAAAGATCTAATCGTCTGGTTGGCACTTCTAACAGAATTGTTTCTTTTTCTTGTTTTAATATTGTTAAATCTAATTTTTTTAATATCTCTTTGATTTCTTTGGCTGAAATTTTTATTCCTAATAAACTCTGAGCATAATTGAGATCTAATTTGATTCTTTTGGGTAAAACTTTTTGTGGATAAAAATCAATTAAACCTTGAGCAAGCTGTCCCCCAGCCACTTCTTGAATTAATTGAACAGCCCGATCAATGGCTATGGTTGTAAGATTGGGATCTAAACCATTTTCAAAACGCCAAGAAGCATCAGTTCTTAAATCAATCGAGCGTGAACTTTCTTTAATATAAGAGGGGTTAAAATTGGCTGATTCTAAAACAATTGTTTTGGTTTGATTGGTAATTTCAGCTTCTTTACCACCTTTAATACCAGCAATCGCCAAAGGATTTTTTTCATCAGCAATCACCAAAATTTTTTCATTTAAAGTATATCGCTCACCATCTAAAGTAGTTATTTTTTCTCCTTTTTTGGCTAAACGCACAATAATTTTTCTGCCTTTTATTTTTTCTAAATCAAAAACATGCAAGGGTTGACCAGTTTCCAACATAACATAATTTGCTACATCCACCACATTATTAATTGAATTCAATCCGCAAACTCTTAATTTTTCTTGTAGCCACTGCGGTGATGGTTTGACTGTCACATTAACCATTGCTCGAGCTGTATAACGTGGACAAGCGTTTTTATTTCTGACTATTACATTAATTAAATCTTTTATTTTTAAATTTTTATTTTCCACTAAAACTGATTTGGCTGGTTTAAAATCAAAGCCGGTCAATACAGCAATTTCTCTGGCAATGCCCCAGTGAGAAAAACAATCAGGAGCCCGATTGGGCAAAACATCAATATCTAAAATAAAATCATTATCACGTCTTTCTATTTTCTCCACTTCAAAACTGTGCATAGTTAAAAGTTCAGCCAATCTCTGTGGCACTGGTAATTTTTGTTTAAAAAATGATTGTAACCAATTGTAAGAAAAAACCATAAAAAATTAAAATTGATTTAAAAATCTTAAATCGCCGGAATTAAACAAACGAATGTCATTAAGTTTATATTTCAGCATAGCCAAACGAGTCAAACCAACGCCAAAAGCAAAACCTTGCCAACCTTCGCCAGACAACTGATGTGGAATTAAACCTGAATTCTTGAAAACAACTGGGTGAACCATACCCGCACCAATAATTTCCAACCAGCCCGAATTTTTACAAGCTGGACAACCGCGACCATTGCATAAAACACAAGAAACATCAACCTCAAAAGATGGTTCGGTAAAAGGAAAATAAGATGGTCGTAATCTAATTTTTATCTCTTTGCCAAAGAAAATTCTTAAAAATTCTCTAATAATTGCTTTAAAATTGGCTATAGAAACATTTTTATCAACCAATAAACCTTCTAATTGCCAAAATTCTATTTCATGCGATGCATCAGTGGCTTCTAAACGAAAAACCTTGCCTGGCACAATAATTTTTAAAGGCGGCTGATGCTTCTCCATATATCTAATCTGAACCGATGAGGTTTGTGTTCTTAAAACGCCACCATTTTTCAAATAAAAGGTTTTGCCCAATGAAAGAGCATCTCTGGCTGGATGGCCGGGTGGAATATTTAAAGCATCAAAATTGTGCCATTCATCTTCAATCTCTGGACCAGTTATTACACTAAAGCCCATAGCTTGAAAAATTTCTTCTGCTCTTCTCTTCACTAAAGTCAAAGGATGTAAATGACCTAAAGAAGGTTTTTTGCCAGGCACCGTAATATCAAACCACTCTTTTTTAATTGTCTCTTTTTCAATTTTCTTTTTTAATTCCTGTTTTTTCTTATTAAACTCAGCATTAAACCAAATTTTTAAATCATTGATAATGCGACCAATCCTCACTCTCTCAGCTTTGCTTTTATTTTTTAAACCACGCAAAAGTACAGCCAATTCGCCATTTTTGCCAAAATATTTATTATTAATTTGATTTAAACTAATTAAATCGTTGGCCTGATTTAGCTCTTTTTTAATCTTATTTTTATAGGTATTTAATTTAATTTGGACCATATAAATCTTATCTTAATTATAGCCTAAATTGAATTTAATTTCAACCTAAATTTGTGGAAAAAACAGCCTATTTTTAGGCTGTTTTTGGCGGGCGCGACCGGATTTGAACCGGCGATCTTCTCCGTGACAGGGAGACGTGTTAGCCGGGCTACACCACGCGCCCTTAGTGCCGGCGACAGGATTCGAACCTGTGACCTTATTCTTATGAAGAATCTGCTCTGCCACTGAGCTACGCCGGCCGAGTACTTGTTGCGGGAGTGGGAATTGCACCCACGTCTCGAGGTTATGAGCCTCGCGAGATACTACTTCTCTATCCCGCGCTCTTATTATAAATAAATTAAAATAAAAAATCAACTATTAATTTAAGAATGAGTTTGAGAGTTTGCTTTTTAAAATACATCTAACTCTTGGAGTGCTTTTTCAAAAATATTAATAACTCTCACTGCTTCTTCTAAAGATAAATGATAATTAGGATCATGAACAATATTATTACGGATTTGATGCACTCCTTTTAGTTCGCTCAAATTAGTAAGAATCTCAGGCGTGAGTTTTTCTAATTTTTCTGGCAAACTTTCTCCGGCATAGCCTAGTTTCTTCAATATACCATCAAACAATTCTTCTGCTTCAATAACAGCTAATTTATACTCTGACTCTAAACCAGTTTCTAAACGAGCCTTAATCTTCCGCCATTCTCGTCTGACACCTCTTGCCTCAAATGGTTGATAATTAAAAAATTCCTTTAACCCAATAATAAATCGCATCTCGGCCCAAGAGGTATTAAACAAACCCCAGATAATAAAAACAATAAATAAAGAGAAAATAATGATAAAAAAAATTTTAATCGCTAATAACCAACCAATATTGGGTGGCGATAAGAAAAAGGAAATTATTTGATCAAATGAATAAAGATTAAGCTTCATAGTTTTGGGCAATTTCTAAAATTTTATTTTCTTCAAAAGGTTGGCCAATAATCTGTAAACCAACGGGTAATTTATTGACATAACCCACTGGTAAAGAAAGGGCTGGCAAACCGGCTAGATTAACTGAAACTGTATATATATCAACCAAATACATAGCCAAGGGCTGATCAATTTTTTCACCAATTTTAAAAGGTAAAAAGGGGCTTACTGGCGCAAAAAGGGCTGTCACTTTTTGAAATGCTTTTTCAAAATCTTTAATAATTTGCGCCCGCACTTGTTGGGCTTTTAAGTAATAGGCTTCGTAATAACCAGCTGACAAAACATAAGTGCCCAGCATAATCCGGCGCTTTACCTCAGCACCAAATCCCTGGCCGCGTGTTGTTAAATAAACATCTAATAAATTATTAATCTCTCTTTCAGTATTAGTTGAAAAACCATATTTAATACCATCGTAACGCGCTAAATTGGCTGAAGCTTCAGCTGGCGCAATTAAATAATAACAAGCCAAAGCATATTTGGTATGAGGCAAACTAACTTCTTCAAATTTAACTCCCTTTGCTTCATATTTTTTTATAACATCTTTAATTACCTTTTCCACAGCCGGATCAATACCTTCCACAAAATATTCTTTGGGCAAACCAATTCTGATTTCTTTTAAATTAACTTTTTCTTTTTTTATTTTACTTAAATCAACTGAAGTTGAATCTAATTCATCTTTACCTTTAATGGCTTCAAAAATAATTTCTGCATCAGTCACATTTTTAGTAAAAGGTCCAATCTGATCTAAAGAAGAGGCAAACGCAATCAAACCATAACGAGAAACTGCGCCATAGGTTGGCTTTAAACCAACCACACCACAAAAAGCAGCTGGTAAGCGAATTGAACCACCAGTATCTGATCCTAAAGCTGCTACAGCTAAATCAGCTGCCACGGCCGCTGCTGAACCGCCTGAAGAACCGCCTGGCACACGGTTAAGATCATGCGGATTATGTGTTGGACCAAAAGCCGAATTTTCGGTTGATGAACCCATGGCAAATTCATCTAAATTAGTCTTCCCCAAAATAATAGCATTTTGCTCTTTTAATTTTTTAATAACAGTTGCATCATAAGGTGCTAGATAATTGGCTAAAATTTTTGAGCCAGCTGTGCAGAGCATATCTTTTACCAAAATATTATCCTTAACCGCAATTGGCACACCAGTTAAAAGAGGAAATTCCTTTCTTTTAGCAATTAATTGATCAATTTGTTTCGCTTGAGTTAATACTTTTTCTTCATCAATAGTTAAATAAGCAAAGATTTTTTTATTTTCTTTTTCAATTTTTTTTAAAAAAAATTGAACCAATTCCAGGACAGAGAACTTTTTTTCTTTTAATCCCTGATGAATTTGGTTTATGTTTAAATAATTAAGATTCATTTTGAAAAACCGATTTAACCTTCAAATAATTATCTTTGATTGCCGGAGCTAATTTTAATAATTTTTCAGCTAAATCAGTTAATTTAACCACATCTTTTCTAACAACATTAGTATTTTTTACCACTCCCTTAAAAGTTTCATCAGGAGGAATAACAATCTCTTTTAGTTCATTAAAATAATCCAAAATGGCGGTTAAATCCGTTTGATATTTTTCAATTTCTGCATCAGTTAAATGCAAACGCGCTAAATGAGCAATATGTTTAACTTCCTCTTTGCTAATCATAATTAAAAAACAAATTTATTTAGGCGGCTCTAAATCTTCTATTTCTAATAAAACATCGTGTAGATTATCAAGATCATCCAAAACCAAACCAGCACCCCGCACCACAGCAGTGGTAGGATCTTCAATAACGCGCGTCGGAATTTTTGTTTCTTTTTCAATTAAATTGGCTAAGCCCTTCAAAAGCGATCCGCCACCCGCCAACTGAATGCCACTCACCATAATATCAGCCAATAATTCAGGTGGTGTTTCTTCTAAAGCCAATTTTATTTCTGCGACAATCTGTTTCAATGATTTATCAAGAGCGCGCCGAATATCTTCATCAGAAACAATAATTTCTTCAGGTAAACCAGTAACCAAATTTCTACCCCGCATTGGCAATTGTTTTTTCTCTTTTAAAGGAAAGGCTGAACCAATACCAATTTTAATCATTTCCGCTGTTCGTTCGCCAATTAACAATTTATATTCATCTTGGGCAAATTGAATAATGTCTTGATTTAACTTATCGCCGGCAATTTTTAATGTTTTAGAAAGAACAATACCACCCAAAGAAATAACTGCAATATCAGTTGTACCACCACCAATATCAACAATAAAATTACCTTTAGGTTCTTGAATTGGCAAACGCGCGCCCAAAGCCGCGGCCATTGGCTCTTCAATAATAAAAACTTCACGCGCTCCAGCATTTTTAGCTGCATCACTCACTGCTTTTCTTTCCACTTGGGTAATACCGCAGGGTACACCAATAATTAGACGTGGCCGAGGATTTAACAAAAATCTCTTTTGCCTAACTTTCTCAATAAAATATCTTAACATCTGCTCCGTCACTTCAAAATTGGAAACCACCCCAGCAATTAACGGTCGTGTAGCCACAATATGGGCTGGTGTTCGACCAACCATTCTTTTCGCCTCATCGCCAATTGCCAAAATCTGGCCAGTCTTCTGATTAATTGCAACAACTGATGGTTCGCTAATAATAATTCCGCCATTTTTAATATAAACACGCGAGTTGGCTGTGCCTAAATCAACAGCAATATCATCAGCAATAAATTTTAATAATCTTTTCCACATAATGATTTAATCTTTTTTAAATCTTTTATTTTGATTAGTTGGCTTTTCTTTTGCCGGCGGGATTTAATTTCGATAGAGTTCTTGGCTAATGTTTTTTCGCTAACCACTAAGCGCCAAGGCAAACCAATTAAATCAGCTTCAACCAATTTTTCGCCAACTGTGAGATTCTTCCGATCATCATATAATATCTCAATTTTCTCTTTTTGTAAATCTGAGTATAACCTATCCGCCACTTGTCTAACTTTTTTAACATTTCCAATAGGAATCAAATGAATTTGGTAAGGTGCCACTTCCCTCGGCCAAATAATACCCTTTTCGTCATGATAAATTTCAATAATTGTCCCCATTAACCGACCCAAACCAATGCCATAACAACCCATTAAAACAATTTTTTCTTGGCCATCTTTATCTTTATAAACAAGAGCAAAAGGACGGCTAAATTTGTCTTTTAATTTAAAAATATTACCAACCTCAATTGTCTTTTTAGTCACCAAATTTTGATTACCGCATTGTGGACAACGATTTTTTTCTTTTTCAATAATTTCTTTATTAATACCTAAACGACATTTTTCGCAAAGAAAAATCGTGTCTTCGCCTGAGGGTGTGGCTGTTTGAAATTCATGGGAATATTCACTAAAAGCACCGCCAGAAGCTAGAGTTAAATAGGTTTGTTTAGCCAAGCCACAACGTTTAAAAATTTGCCAATAAGCCTTTTTTACTTTTTCATAATATCTGTCCAAATCTTTTTCATCACGATGAAAAGAATAAAGATCTTTCATAATAAACTCTACGCCTCGCAATAAACCAGCTTTGGCTCTTAACTCGTCTCTAAATTTATCTTGAATTTGATAAACAGCCAAAGGCAGATCTTGGTAAGAATTTAAAAATTTTTTAACCAATGGAGTAATCACCTCTTCATGCGTCCAACCCAAACTAAATTCTTTACCTTGACGATTCTTTACTTTAAACATTTCAGGATATTGCCAACGATTGGTTTTTTGCCAAATTTCTTTAGGATGTAAGGCTGGTAAAAACAACTCTTGACCACCAATTTTATTCATTTCTTCCCGAATAATATTTTCAATCTTTTTTAAAACTCTTAATCCCAAAGGTAAATAACTATAAACGCCAGTCATTAATTTATCAATAAAACCAGCACGAATTAATAATTGCGCATTAACCGAAACCTCTTCTTTGGGCGCATTTCTTAATGTTTTAGTAAAAAGTTGTGTTTGTCGCATAATAAATATTAAAACAAATGACTAATATCTTTTATTGTAGCCCAAATCATCAAAATAAGCAGCAAAACAAAAAACACAGCCGTAATTCTCTCTTCTAATTGATGATTAATCGGTCTGCCTTTTATTTTCTCAATAATCAAAAACAATAATTTGCCGCCATCTAAAGCTGGTATAGGTAATAAATTAAAAATAGCTAAATAAATAGCCAATAAACCAATAAATTGTAGAAAATAACTTAAACTCACTTGAGCTGCCTGAAAAGCCAAAGAGCCAATACCAATCGGACCCATTAATTGAGTGCCTGGTGGCAAACCTTGACCAGTGATTAATTTACCCACAAGACCAGCTAAAGCCAAAATAATTTCACCAGTTAAAGTAAAAGTGGCCACAATTCCTCGATAAATAGCCGAGAAAAAAGGATATGATTTTTCCGCTGTCCTCACTAAGGCTACGCCGAGAGCGCCTTCTTCAGCCGGCACAACAACTCTTGGTGTTACTGTAACTTCAAAAATCTCTTTTCTTCTTTCAATTGTTAAAACTATCTCTTCGCCACGGTACTGATTAATAAAGTCCTGCACCTCTTTGACTTTAGTGACAGCCTGTTTTTCTGTTTGTTCTTTTAGTCTTAAAAAACGAATAACATCGCCAGGCATTAAATTAGCCGCGCTGGCTGGCGAGTTAGCGCTTACAGAAATAATTTGTACTTGCGGATTAATTAAAGAACCATTTTCTTCATCACTAATCACCTGGGCTGTACCTAAATGAAAAACAATGCTTAATAAAACAATGGCGGCCAACCAAAAAGAAAGAACGCCAGCCAAAACAATTAAAGACCTCTGCCAAACTGGTCGCGCGCTAAAACTTCTCGGGTCAGCAATTTTTGTTTCTTCTCCATAAATTTTTACAAAAGCGCCAAAGGGAAGCAGATTTATTGAATAAATGGTTTCGCCAATTTTTTTACCAATCAAACGAGGTGGCAAAAAAATACCAAACTCCTCAACCTTAACACCTAACTTTTTTGCCACTAAAAAATGACCAAATTCATGAAGAATAATTAACCCAATAATGCTAATAATAACAATAAAAATAGTCAAAATCATAATTAAATTTCTATTTCTTTTTTCTTATTTTCTGCCATCTGTTCAATTTTCTTATTATACTCATCAACGAGTTTTTGTAGCTCATCTTTACCGCGAAATTTATCATCCTCTCTAATTTCACCTTGTCTTGTTTTTTCCTGAATTTCCTTCCAAGCACTCTCCCGTGCTTTTCTAATAATTTCTCGCGCCAATTCGCTTTTTTCAGAAATTAACCTAACCAAACTTTTACGATATTCCTCGCTTAGTGCGGGCAAATTAATTCTAATTACCTCCTTATCAACAACTGGCGTGGCACCCAAGTCAGTTTTTTCCAAAGCCTGCAGAATACCGGCTAAATAAGATTTGTCCCAGGGCTGAATTAAAATTTGTCTGGCTTCAGGAATAAAAATGGTGGCTAATTGTTTTAAAGAAAATTCTTGGCCAAAACATTCTACAGGAAGATCTTCAACCAAGGCTGGTGTGGCCCGACTGGTTCTAATTTTAATTAATTCTTTCTCTAAAAAACTAATGGCTTTGTCTAATTCTGGTTGAATTTTTTTAATAATTGATTGATAGTTTTCCATATTTTTTTAATTAATTTAAAATGCCAACATTAAATTCTCTAAGGCTAATTGAGGATTAACATTGGTTGTAGAAATTAAACTTTTTGTTTCTTGAATTTTTTCTAATAAATTTTTCAATTTTTTTAAAGAAGATTGATTAAGGCTTCCCGATTCTTGAGAATTAATTTGCTGCACTAAAATTGTTCGGAAATAAATTAACCAAACATCCAAAATGTTTAACAAATCAGTTAGTTCTTGATTTAGATTTTTTATATATTGAAAACGCACAGCCAAAGAAGCGTTGGAAAGATTTTTTATTTCTTTAATTTTTTGATAAAAATCATTGCGTTTTTGTTTGTCTCGCAAAAATTCAATTGCCAAACCAGGCCGACCCAAAGCAATTTGCGTAATTTCTTCAGTCTCTTTTTCGCTCAAACCTTGTTTTAAAAGATATTTCTTAATCTCTTCTTTCTCCACTGGTTTAAATTTGATAATTTGCGAACGCGAAATAATGGTTGGCAATAAACTAGCTGGCTGATGGGTAATTAAAACTAAAAGAGACTTGCCTTTGGGTTCTTCCAGTGTTTTTAAAAGACAGGTTTGCGCTTCTTGATTCATTAAATGGGCATTATCAATGATGGCTATTTTCAACGGCGCCTCTAATGGTTTTAAAGAAAGTTGCCAGATTAAATCTCTAATTTGGCCAATTTTAATTTCTGAATAATTACCCTCTAATAAAATCACATCAGGTGAAGAATAAATATTTTTATTTTCTAATAATAATGAAACCCACTCTTTGGCTAAAGTTTTCTTGCCTAATTTTTCCTGGCCAATAAATAAATAAGCATGAGCTAACTTTCCCATTTCTTTGGTTTTTTTAAGAAATTGCCAGGTCAACTGATGACCAATTAACATAAATTCAAGATAATTTTTATCTTTTACTCAAGATGCTTTTTTTATAAATGTTTAAATTCTCTAAAATCACCCCGGTTCCCTTAGCCACACAAAACAATGGTTCTTCAGCCAATGAACAGACTACGCCAATTTCTTGAGAAATTCTTTCAGCAATATTTCTTAATAAAGCACCACCACCACAAAGAAGAATTCCTTTATTAATCACATCCGCTGACAACTCAGGTGGTGTATTTCTTAATACAGATTTAATCACCTGAATAATTTCCTTTAAAACATCATCAATCGCTTCGGCTATTTCGTTAGAAGAAATTTTAATGGTTCGCGGCAAACCAGTCACCAAATCTCTGCCCAAAACCGCCATTCTCTTCTCTTCTTTTTCATATAAAGCAGTGCCAATTTTTATCTTTATCTTCTCTGCCATTTGTTCACCAATGATTAAATTATATTTCTTTTTAATATATTCGGAGATAGCAGCATCTAACTTGTCACCCCCAACTCGTATTGAATCGCAAGAAACAATACCGCCCAAAGAGATAACGGCTATTTCTGAAGTGCCACCACCAATATCCACCACCATATGACCCATACAAGAATTTATCGGTATACCAGCACCAATGGCAGCTAAAATTGGTTCTTTCACTAAATAAATTTGTTTGGCCCCAGCCTTTAGTGCTGCTTCAATCACAGCTCTTCTTTCAGTAGAAGTAATACCAGCTGGCACACCAATCATTAGTTCTGGTTTCAAAAAGCGCCAAAATCCACACACCTGATCAATAAAATAGCGTAGCATGGCTTGTGTTACACGAAAATCAGCAATCACGCCATCTTTTAAAGGTCGATAAACCCTAATATTGTCAGGTGTCCGGCCAATCATTTCTTTGGCTTTTTGGCCAATGGCTAAAATTTTATTTTCAGCCAAAGCCACCGCCACTACTGACGGCTCTTGCAGAACAATTCCTTTACCTGGTAAAAAAACCAAAGAATTAACTGTACCTAAATCAACACCAATTTTTTTCATAGATTAATAGGTAATTATAAATTAAATTAAAAAATTTGACAATAGCATTGGCTAATTCAGAAAAAAATGATAAAATGATCTAATGACTAAAAAAACTCGTTTTTTTCTTTTCTTGGTTTGCTTCTTGCTGTTTGTTTTAATTGCGCCAACAGCGATTTTATATTCGCAAGGTTATCGCTTTGATTTTCAAAATAAAAAATTAACTCAAACTGGCGGCCTATTTCTTAAAGTTTTACCAAAAAGAGCTGATGTTTATCTTAACAATAATTTTACAAAAAAGACTGATTTCTTCTTTGGATCAGTCTTAATTCAAAATCTTTTGCCTAAAGAATATACAATTACGCTTAAAAAAGAAGGTTATCATTCTTGGGAAAAAACTTTAAAAATAGAAAAGAAAAAAGTGACTGAAGCCAAAAGTATTATTCTATTTCCCGAAAATATCAATTTCCAAATCGTGGCTGAAAAAGTTAAAAATATTTGGTTTCCTTCAACTCAAAATTATTTGATTGTTCAAGAAGATAATGAAACTGGCTGGTCATTAAAATATTTAGACGACAAAATAAAAAGCCTGCTTGTTAAAGAAAGCAATTTCTCAACTAACAGTGCTGAATTAATTAATTTAGAACTCTCTGAAAAAGACCAAAAAATTTATTTAACAGTAAAAACCAAAGAAAAAAACAAAGACAAAATTAAATATTTTGTTTTAGAAAACATCAATACTGCTCAGCCAATTCTCTCAGAAATCACTACTCTACCTCAAACCCAACCAACCAGTAGCTTGGCTTATCAAGTAATTAATAACGATGAATATCTTTTAGATAAATCAGGCCAATTATTTAAAAACAAACAAAAACTTACTTTAACACCTTTTCCTATAGAAACAGGAACTTCTTCTTATGAATTAAAAATTTTTTCCGATTTTATTTTCTTAAAACAAGATCATACTTTATGCAAATTTAATAATGATTTAAAAGCCTTTGAAAAATTTGCCACTGATATTAATTTTTTGAAAATAGCACCTGATAATAAAAAATTAGCCCTGGCTTCTAACAACGAACTTTGGCTTCTTTTTTTAGATGAAATGACAGAACCAGTAAAGAAAACTAAAGGAGAAAAATTATTTCTTACCCGTCTAATGGATAAAATTACTGACGTCTTTTGGCTTAATAATGATTATTTAGTTTTTATGGCCGGTGATAAAATTAAAATTATTGAAATAGACGAACGAGATAAATTTAACCTAATAGATCTCTTTGAAACAAAAAACCTCCCAACAACCGGAGGCGAAATAAAAATGTTTTGGAATCCTAATAATAAGAAAATTTATCTCTGGACAAAAGATAATTTATTTATCTCCGACCTGCCGCTCTTCTAAATTAATTCTCTTTTTGAATTCTAACCAATCAATTTCATTATCCGAAATTAGATCGCAAATTTCTTTAAATTGACAATAGCGACACTGCCAATTTTCTGGATAGTCAGCTAAACGGTTAGGAATAATGTTTTGGTCAATTTTCTTTTTAATTTCTTCCAAATCAGCCAATAAAGCCAAGGTGCGTTTTTGATCATATTTAACGATAAATTCCTTTAATTCTTGGTTATCTTTATTCACATAAAGCAAAATGCCTTGGGGAATTTTGAAATAATGCAAATAGCACTGCAATTGATTAATATTTTCTTCTTTGGGTTCGGTTAATTTACTAAAAACCATACTATTCATACTTTTGATATCTAAAACATATAAATTTTTGCCATCGCTGATAATCGCATCGGCGCGGCCAGAAACTAATTCTTGTGGTGGAATATTTATTTCAGAAGCCACTACATGAATCTCTCTAATACTCAAAAGCGGCTTCATAATCATTTGGTGAATATGATCACCATGATCAAATAAACGCAAGATATTGGCTTCCATTTCTTTACGGGGCGCATTTTTAAATTTAAAAAACAACGCTCGGCCACACTTGCCTACATCAGTAATATAAAAATGATGCTGCTCTTTATCTTTTTGTTTTTCTAAATAAAATTTATCAATTAATTCTTTTAACATAATTATCTTTAACGTTTCTGCCATTGAGGCGCACGACGGGCTCGCTTCAAACCAAATTTCTTGCGTTCTCTCATCCGGGGATCTCTTTTTAAATAACCAACTTCTTTTAATTTTTTTCGAAAATCAGGATTAAACAAAACCAAAGCGCGCGCTATGCCATGTCTCACTGCTTCAGCTTGCGCTGAGACACCACCACCCTTTACTTTTACTGAAACCTTAAATTGATTTAAACAACCCATTAAAACTAATGGCGCTAAAACCAGATCCTGCCATTCTTTAAGCGGAAAATATTTTTCTAATGGCTTTTCATTAATTACCACTAAATCCTTAGAAGATGCGGTGCCGGCCTTTTGTGGAAAAAGACGAACCCGTGCTACAACTGTTTTCCGTCGGCCGACTCCTTCATAATATAACACTTTTTGCTTTACTTCAGGCGCTTCCTTAACTGCAGTGATGGTTGTTTTTTTGGTTTTAGTTTTTTTCGCGGTTTTGGGCATAATAAAAATTCTATTCAAACTTTAAACGTTTAATCATCTTAGCTCTCAATTTATTCTTTGGCAACATTCCATAAACAGCCTTTTTTAAAACTTCGGCTGGATTTTTTTCAAAAAGTTTTTTTAAAGTTATTTCTTTTAAACCACCCAAATACCCTGAGTGATGATAATATTTCTTTTGTTCTAATTTTCGACCAGAAAATTTTAATTTATCAACATTTTTAACAATTACTAGATCGCCCATATCTTTATGGGGCGCAAAATCAGTTTGATTTTTGCCACGCAAAAGAACAGCAATCTCGCTTGCCAAACGACCTAAAGTTTTATTAGTAGCATCAATCAAATGTGATTTTCTGTTCATAAATTTGAATAAATTATTTAACCAACTCAATTAAAGCCATTTTGGCACCATCTCTTTTTCGTGGACCTAATTTTATAATTCTTGTATAACCTCCTTTTCTCTCTTGATAACGCGGTGCAATTTCTTCAATTAATTTCTTAACCAATGCTGGTCTAAAAAATCGTGCTAAATAACGACGTGTAGCTAAATCATTTTTCTTTGCTTTGGTAATTTTTTTCTCAACAAAACTCGCTACTTCTTTTGCTTTGGCTTGAGTAGTCACCATTCTTTCTTTTAATAATAAATTACTGGCTAATGATTTCAATAAAGCCTTGCGTTGATCTCTTTTTCTACTTAATTTTCTACCTTTTTTTCTTTTTCTCATAAATCATTGATGTCTTAAATTATTTTTTGGAAGATTTGCGCGAAGTAGTTTTTTTCTTTTTCTTTGTGCCTGCTTCAACTGGCTTTTCCTCAATTACTTTTTTCTCAGGTACTTTGATTGACTCAATAATAATAGAAAAGTGTTCAATCAAAATCTTAGCTGCTTGATAAAACGCTTCCTCTGGAGTAATTGTGCCATCAGTCTCAACTTCTAAAAATAATCGATTATAATCAGTTCTTTCACCCACTCGCATATCCTCAACCCGATAAGTCACTCTTTTAATGGGAGTAAAGCTAGCATCAATAACAATCGTGCCAATTTCTGATTTCTTTTTGGTACGCTCTTCACGTGGCGAATAGCCAATCCCCTTTTCAATTTGAATTTCCATCTCTAATTCAGCTGATTTGCTGGTTAAAGTGGCTAAATGACAATCTTTGTTAACCAATTCAACTTGTGGTGGTAAAACAAAATCAGTTCCAGTAACTTCTTTTTCGCCTTTTACTTTAAGGGTAGCTTTTTGTGGTTCATTGCCAAACAATCTAAATCTTAATTGTTTAATATTTAAAAGAATAGTTATCACATCTTCTAAAACTCCGGGAATAGTAGAAAATTCATGAGCCACACCTTTAATTTTTACTTGGGTGACTGCTGCGCCTTCTAAAGAAGATAATAAAACTCGGCGCAAAGCATTACCAATAGTAATGCCATAACCAGGATATAATGGCTCTATTTCAAAAATGGCTTGATTGTTTTCTTTTTTAACGATTTTAACGGGTTGAGGTAGTTGTAACATATTTTTAAAAATTTTAATTTAATTATTTTGAATAAAATTCAAAAATTGCCCAAAGATCAGCTGGTGGCGCGGCTTCTTGATAATTGGGTAAATCAACCACTTTTGCCTGCCAAGTATTGCTGTCTAATTTCAACCAAGAAGGTGGTGTATTTTTCTTGGCTAAATTACTTATTTTCTGAAAAATGGGCTTTTTCATAATATTTGGTTTAATGGCTATTGTGTCGCCTTTTTTCACCAAAAAACTGGGAATATTCGTTGATTTATTATTAACCAAAAAATAACCGTGAGAAACCATTTGACGAGCAGCCCGTCGCGAAAGTGCGAAACCCAATCGAAAAATAACATTGTCTAAACGCCGCTCCAAGGTCTGAATTAACAACTCACCAATATCTACTTGCTGGCCGCGTTTGCTTAAAATCTCTTTAACATAATTACGAAATTGCTTTTCATCAAGATTATACCATTTCTTTAATCTTTGTTTTTCTCTTAATTGACGACCGTATTCCGAAATACCTGCTTTTCTTCGTTTACCCTTGGCACCAGGCGGATAAGGTTTTCTAATCATGGCGCACTTCGGCGAAAGACAACGCTCACCTTTTAAAAATAGTTTCATTCCTAAACGACGACAAATTTTACATTGTGCTTGTTTCATAGATTATCAATTAATTAAACACGTCGCACCTTGGGTGGCCGACAACCATTGTGAGGAATTGGCGTAATATCTTTAATTGAAACAATATCTAAACCTTGCGCCACCAATGATCTTAAAGCAGATTCCCGACCAGCACCAATTCCTTTAATTAACACTTCAATTTTTTCAATACCCAATTTCTGCAACATTTGCGCCATAGCTTCAGCAACTTTAGCTGCTGCATAAGAAGTTCCTTTTTTCGTTCCTTTAAAACCAATCCGGCCAGCGCTGGTCCAATATAAAACATTGCCCATTAAATCAGTTAAAGTAATAGTAGTATTATTATAAGATGAAAAAATATAAAGTCGACCTTCTTTAATTTTTTTTGAAGGCTCTTTGGTTTCTTCTTTTTTTACTGCTGCTTCAATTTTTTCTTTTTCTTTGATTAACTCTTCTGCTGATGGTTGAATAACACGTTTTTTACCCATAATTTTAATTTAATTATTTGGGAGCTGGCGGCGCCTTTCTGCCTGAACCAACAGTTTTTCTTACATTGCCGCGTACCGTTCGCGTATTGGTGCGCGTTCGTTGGCCCCGTACTGGCAAACCTTTAATGTGACGCCAACCGCGCCAACATCCAATATCTTTTAATCTTTTAATATTCATCATTACTTCACGTCGTAATTCACCTTCAACTTTATAATTTTTTTCAATTATCTCCCTTAAATTGGCAATTTCTTGCGATGTCAAATCAGCGGCTTTTTTATTAAAATCAATTCCCGCCTCTAATAATATTTTTTTACTCAAAGACCGACCTATTCCATAAATATATTCCAAAGCAATCCATATTGGTTTGTTATCGGGAATATTTATTCCCGCAATTCTCGGCATATATTTTAATTAATAATTGAAAATCAACATTCCTGCATGGCGCAAAAGTTATCCTTGTCTTTGTTTATGTTTGGGATTCTTTTTACAAATAACATAAATTCGTCCTTGCCGCCGGACGATTTTACAATCTTTACAAATTTTTTTCACCGAAGGTCGCACCTTCATATAACTCAATCTAATAAATAATAACCGATTAACCGCGGTAGATAATTCGACCTCTTTTAGGATCGTAGGGCGATAACTCAACAGTTACCTTATCACCGGGCAAAATTTTAATCTGGAATTTCCTTAATTTGCCCGATAAATAACAAAGAATCTCTTCGCCGTCATCTAACTTCACTTTAAAATTAGTGCTAGGCAACGATTCAATAATAGTTCCGGTTTTTCTTAATGTTTTATCTTTGGTCACGGCTAATTTTTAAGTGTAGCAAATTTTATTTTTTTCGTCAACTTTTTTAACAATTAATCAAACTTTAATTTTATCTCAATTCTTTGTAAATCATTCGGTACTCTGGTTACCCAAAAAGGCCAAAATTTGACCTCAGCCTTGGCTATATTGGCTTGATTTTCTAATAATAACTTTACTTCATCAATTGACTTATCAACCAAGCCCTTTTTAAGCAAATCAAAATTAATTGCTGTATAAATTGGCGCGCTTGATTTCAGTATTAAAACAACTTTTCCTTCATTTAAATTAATCTCTTTTAGCGAATAATCAATTTTTAAACCATCTTCAAACAATTCTTCTTCAGCTGAAATTTGCTGTTTAATTATTTGTCGCGCAAAATTCTTTAAAACTTCTTTTTCAATAATTAAAGTCTCACAACGAGCCTTTGCTTGATATTTAAATTCAGCTACCTGATCCTTGTTTAATACCAAAGGCATTTTTTCAATAATTTCATTTTTAATTTGTTCTGGAAAATAATAAAACTTTTCAGAAAAAGCAGCGGTTTGTAAATCTTGTTTTAATAAATTTTCACAATCTTGCTGCGCTTGTTGAGTTAAAGTCTCTTCAGCTTTTTTTAAATCATCTTCAGTTACCTGAGGAACTGTTTCTTTTAAACCACCACTCATTGGCTGAAATGACTTGGCATAAAACTTAGTATATTTTGCTGTGCCGGCAAAACCGGGAATGGAAAAAGTAGTTGGTCCAATATTATATTCTGGTCCTGGCTCATCAGCCACTACCTCAATTTCTATTTCACCAGGAATTAATTTACCTTTTTCATAAGTGCCACCCGGTACAGTCACCGCCACTGGTGTCCGAAAAACCTTACCTTCAGCTGACACAAAACGGGTTTTGGCAACTAAAACTTGCGGCGAAGTGGAATATTCATTATAAACCTTAATTAGTCCCTTGGCTCTCTCTTCTTTCACAATTTGACCAGAAGCAGGAAAAACATTCACCAAACTTTTTTCTTTTTGCAAAACCTGGGCTGGTATTAAACCATCTTTTACATTAATTTCTTTGACTTCGTTATCCGCCAGTAATTGTTTTTCTAAATCAATGATTTTGGTTTTAGGTGTAATGATAATTTCGGCTTGTGGTAAATAAAAATAAGCTGCTACTGAACCGAAAATCAAAATCAATAAAAGAAAAAATAAACTCTTTTTGAAGAAAGAAGGTTTAGAAGAAATTTCTCTTTCTTTTAATTCTTTCTTGACAACTGGTTTAACAGCCAGAGAAACACTCATTTCTTTTTTCGATTCTTTTTTAATTGGTGGCAAGATATCAATAACTTTTTTATTGTCCATATTTTTAAAATTATTCTAAAATTGCCCTAATTCTTCTAATGCCAGCGCCAGCGCTTTCTTCTTTAATAATCTTAAAATGTCCTAACTCGCCTGTTCTTTGAACATGTGGTCCAGCACAAACTTCTTTAGAAAAATCACCTATTGAATAAACACTCACCACCTCAGGATATTTTTCTTTAAAAAAAGCCAAAGCACCGGTTTTTAAAGCATCTTGAAAACTCATCTCTTCTCTTTTAACTTCTAAATTCTCTTTAATTTTTTGATTAACCAATTGTTCAACTTTACTAATTTCTTCAGCGGACAGTTTTTGCGGATGAGAAAAATCAAAGCGCAATCGTTGCGGTGTAATATCTGAACCCATTTGCCGCACATGTTTACCTAAAATCTCCCGTAAGGCTTGATGAAGCAAGTGAGTTGCTGTATGTAATTTAGCTGCCTCTTTCGTAGCTTCGCGGCCAACGCCACCGAATTTCTTTTCAGCGCCAGCCCGCGAAACTTCTTGATGTTTTTTAAAAGCATTTTCAAAACCCTGAACATCAACTAATAAATTTCTCTCTTGAGCCAACTCTTTAGTTAATTCTAAAGGAAAACCATAAGTGTCGTAAAGATGAAAAGCAGCTTCACCAGAAATATTTCCTTGCTGAGCAATTTCTTCAAATTTTTTTAAACCCTCACGTAATGTTTTACCAAACCTTTCTTCTTCTTTTTGAATAACGGTTAAAATATTGGTTTCATTAGATTTAACCTCAGGATAAAAATCTTGATAAATTGTGATGGCTTTTTGGGCCAAAGGAATTAAAAATTCTTTAGGTAAATTCAATAACAAACCATAACGCATCGCACGTCGGAGAATTCTTCTTAAAACATATCCTCTTTCCACATTGCCAGGCAAAACACCGTCAGCAATTAAAAAAACAGCGCTTTTAATATGGTCAGCAATAATACGCTCGCTCCGCTCGCGCAATTGCTCATTTCCAATTGCCAATTGCCAATTTCTTATTCCATTAATAATTGGCTGAAATAAATCTGTCTCAAAAACCGACTCTTTGTCTTGCATCACCATAGCTAAACGCTCTAAGCCCATACCTGTATCAACGCCCTTTTGCGCAAGAAGTGTCAATTTGCCACTTTCTTCTTGAAAATATTCATTAAAAACTAAATTCCAAACCTCAATACCATTGAGATAAATTTCAGTTGTCGGACCACACGGTCCCTCTCGACCAGTTGGCCCCCAAAAATTATCAGCCCGACCAGCTTTTTTTATTTTATCTTCAGGAATACCCAATGCTTGCCAAATTTTTATTGATTCTTTATCCTCAGGCACATCTTTATCTCCTTGAAAAACCGTAAAGTAAGCTTTAGCCAAAGGCAATTTTAATTCTTTAAAAAGAAATTCGTAAGCCCATTGAATAGCTTCTTTTTTAAAATAATCCCCAAAAGAAAAATTTCCCAACATCTCTAAAAAGGTTAAATGACGATTGTCGCCCACCTCATCAATATCAGAAGTCCGAAAACATTTTTGACACGACGCTACCCGATTGCCATAAGGCGATTTTTCTCCTAAATAATATGGCTTAAATTGTTGCATTCCCGCAGTAGTAAAAAGCACTGAAGGATCAGTGGGAATTAAAGAACTTGAAGGCACAATTTGGTGTCCTTTTTCTTTAAAAAAAGATAAAAATTTTTGACGTAATTGTGAGGCAATCATTTTACGAAAAACGATCAGCCACGGTTGACGCGGCAAAAGATTCTGGTTTTATTTTTGGTTCAAAACCATTACCTTTAATTAAGCCAATAATTTCTTTAATCATATCCTTGGTTTGACCAGCTGCGCCCACATCAGCATGAATATATCTGAACTGATAATTTAATTTCTCTTTTTTGATTTGCTCAGTGATTGCTTTTTCTAATTTTCCTTTTAAAAATAAGGCCAATTGGCATGACAAAAAAACTTCTTCTAAAATTCTTTGCTTCCAATTGTAAAATTTCCTATCAGGATAGGCAATTTTTTTCAAAAAAAAGCGACCGCCTTGCCCTTTTCTTAAAACAACTAAAACCACCGGAAAAAATGGTTCTTCGCCTGATGAAGAATCACAACCTACAATAACTTCATAATATTTTTCCGGTTTTTCCAAAAGATAATTGATTACTTCCTCAATAACCTCGCCAATTTTCAATTTTCCTTTGGTTGGATTAAAAAAATAACCATTCAAAAATTTATCCATAATAAATTATCATATCAATTCTCTAAAAAAAATCAATCTGTTTAACCATTTTAACAAATTCGTCAGCTTTTAAAGAAGCGCCACCTACCAAAAGACCATTAAAACCAACCTGAAGATACTCTAAAGCATTGCTGGAATTCACGCTGCCACCATAAAGAACAGGTACTTGTTTTAATTTTTTTTGCAAAAACAATAAAATTTTTCTGGCTTCTACTGGTTGACAAGGATGACCTGTGCCAATTGCCCAAACTGGCTCATAGGCAATGATTAAGCGATTAAGTAGTTGAGTGGGTAAACGGTTAAGTGCTTTGGTTAATTGTTTTTTTAAAACAACAAAAGTTTTTCCTTTTTTTCTTTCATCAGCAGTTTCGCCCAGACAGAAAATTGGTTTAAGACCCATTTCTAATAGCTTTTTTAGTTTTTTATTAATCATTTCATCGGTCTCAAGTAAATAGTGGCGTCGTTCTGAATGGCCAATAATCACATATTGACAACCCAAATTTTTTAGCATAAGTGGCGAAATTTCTCCAGTAAAAGCACCGGCTAATTCCCAAAAACAATTTTGAGCGCCTAATTTAATAAAGCACGGACGAGTAATTGCTGAAAGGACTGGCAAATAAACAAAAGGTGGACAAATAACCACCTCAGTTTTTTTTAAACTTTTTAATCCTTTTTTGACTAAATTAAAAAGTGTCTTGCTTTCTTTTAAATTAACTGGTGAACATTTCCAATTGGCAATAATTAATCTTTTCATTGATTTTATTGTTTGCGCAAATAAGCTGCGGCTTTTTCTGGCTCAATAGTAGAAATTTCCATACCAGTTCCTATTTCAAAACCAGCCCAAACTGAGGTTTTAGGCAAAATAGTCCAATGCCAGTGATATTGCGGATAAGCCTTAGCCACACAAGGCGCTGTGTGTAAATAAAAATTATAAGCCGGATCATTGAGACCTTTATATAATTTATAAAGCACTACTTTAAAAGCTTCGGCCAATGACCACTTCTCTTCTTCGTTAATTTCCTCAAAATAAGAAAGATGTCTTTTGGGAGAAATAATTACCTCAAAAGCGGATTTAGAGGCAAAAGGACAAAGAGCATAAAAATGTTTATTTTCAAAAACAATTCTTTTCTTAATTCTTCTTTCCCATTTGCCTACTTCACAATAAAGACATTTCTTTGTTTTTTCATAATATTTACCAGCATTAATAATGGCTTTGTTTAAATCTGGATCAATTAAAGGCGTGGTGATGATTTGCGAATGCGGATGAAAAATTGAGGCGCCGGCTTCAGCTTTATGATTGTGAAAAATTGAAATATAGTTGGCAAATTTTAAATTCATCAAGGTTTGAAAGCGATCATGATATGCATCAATTACTTCCTTTACTTGTTCAATTTCAAAAAGAGCCAAAGAACGCCAATGATCTCGCGTCACCACTACTTCGTGATAACCAGTGGCTTGAATCTTTTCAAAAAAAGGACCTTCTTTGCTTTTGATAATTTCACGACTCGGAATAAAAGCCGGATATTTGTTGGGAATAACAACCGTTGTCCAATCTTTGGGAAGTTGATCAGTGAGCGGCACTTTTTTGCCTTTGACAAAAATCAAAACTGGTTTCTCTTGTTTTTCCATTTTGCAAAATGGACAAAGTTTTGGTGGTAATACTTTTTTGGTTTCTCTTTTTTCTTTAAACATCTCGGGTCGTCGCGCCCGACCAGTGGCAATCACCACCCAATCTTGGGAAAATAAATCATAACGCAATTCAGAAGGAAATTTTTTAACGTTTATTTTGCGGCCGGCCATAAATTCCTTTAATTAAATTAATCTTTATTTTAAGCAAATCAATAGCCATTTTAAACACAGAGTTAAATTTAACTGTACTATTGGGATCATTTTTCCAATAAACTGGAATTTCTTTAATCCGGTAACCCAATTTTTGGGCAATAAGCAAAACTTCTGGGTCAAAAGCAAAATGATCAATGCGGCAAAGCGGAAAAATATCTTTAGCCGCTTTTTTGGTAAAACCTTTAAAGCCGCATTGGGTGTCTTTAATTCGCCAAAGACCAATTATTAATTTACGGTATAGTTTAAAACCTTGACCCAAAATTAACTTTCTCCACCAAGGTTGTGGCGGATCCAAAATCGCTCCAGCAACATCACGAGAACCAATCACCACATCATAACCATTGGCAAACTCTGGCCACATTTTTTCAATTTGCTCAATTGAAGTCGAATTATCAGCATCAGTAAAAATACAAAAATCACCTTGCGCTCTCAACATTCCCTCGCGCACTGCAAAACCCTTGCCCCGGCCACTCAATCCTTTAATTAATTTTAAATTTTTAATTTTTGGCATTAAATTTTCAACTAAAACTGGCGTTTCATCAATTGAGCCATTATCCACTACCAAAATTTCATAATCATAAGATTGCTGAGTTAAATACTCATTGATTGCTTCTAATGTTTTGCCAATTCTTTTGGCTTCGTTATAAACTGGAATAATTATTGATAAATGCATATTAATAAATTATATCATACTTAATTTTAAAAGAAAATTAAATTTTTGGTTAAGATCTGATAACCTTTTTTAACAACAGCGATGGTGTGCTCAAAATGACAAGACAAAGAATTATCAATGGTTTTAAATCCGTAACCATCTTTAGTTTTTTTAATGCGCCAATTACCGACAGTCACCATCGGTTCTACACACAAAACCATACCTTCTTTTAATTCTAAACCAGTTCCTTTTTCTCCGTAATTTAAAACTTGCGGATCCTCATGAAGTTCTTGACCAATACCATGACCGCACAATTCTCTGACGACATTAAATCCCTGGCTTTCTACATATTCTTGAATAACCTGACCAATATCGCCCAAATGGGCGCCTGGTTTTATTTTTTCAATACCCCGGCGTAAAGCTTCTTGGGTTACCTGAATTAAACGTTGGGCTACTGGTGTAACACGACCGATAGGTAGAGTAACCGCCATATCAGTGTGATATCCTTGATAAAAAATTCCTAAATCTAAAGAAACTAAATCACCATTTTTAATTATCCGTTGAGAAGAAGGCAAACCATGAACAATTTCTTCATTCAAAGAAACACAAAGACAAGCTGGATAATTTTGATAGCCCTTAAAAGAACATTGGCCACCTGATTTTAAAATTAACTCCTCAGCCAAATCATTTAATTGCTGAGTACTGACACCAGGCTTGGTTTCTTTAATCAATTTTTTGATAATTCCTGCCAAAATCCTACCACCTTCAGCCATTATTTTAATTTCTGCTGCTGATTTAATTTTAACCATAATAAAATTTCAGCAGAGGTTTGGCCTCTGCTTTATTATAAATTAATGTAAATGCTTTAAGATATCCTTAAAAACAGCCTCAATATTTTTTTCACCGTTAATTTTAATAAGTTTCTTTTGTTTTTGATAATGTCTCACCACTTGCATTACTTTTTCTTGAAATTCCGCTAATCTCTTTTTAATAGCTGGCAAAGCATCGTCTGGCCGCACCACTAATGGACCGCCGCATTCATCGCATCGCTCTAATTTTTTATAATCACCCAGCCAAGGAATTATCTTACCACATTTTTGACATTGTCTTCTTTTAGTTAAGCGTTCAATGGCTTCTTTGTAGGAAATATCAATTAAAAAAACCTGGGTGTTTTTATCCCACTCATACCAAGCCAAGGCTTCATCAAAAAGTTCGGCTTCAGTTAAAATACGCGGGCTACCGTCGCAAACAAAGCCACGAAAATTCTTTTTCTTTTTAAATTCCTCCATTTTATCTATCCAAATTTTCGCAATAACAAAACGCGGCACTAATTGACCTTGATTCATTATTTTAATTAACTTTTTTCCTGTAAAATCACCTTTTTTCTGGCGCGCTCTTAAAGCATCACCTGCGCCAAAATAATCTAAATGGAATTTTTCACAAAGCAAACGAGCTTGAGTGCCCTTACCTGAACCCGGCCGACCCAATAAAATAATTACTTTTGGTTTTTTAGAAGATTTCATATTCTCTCATTTGTAGTTGCGCTTTAATTTGGCGAACTAAATCCAAAACTACTGAAACCACGATGAGTAAAGAAGTGCCACCAATTAAAAAGCGGAAAATTGTAATTCCGGTTAAACTGCCAACAACTGATGGCAAAACAGCAATAAAACCCAAAAAAATCGCGCCAACTAAAAGCACGCGATTTAAAATAAAATGCATAAATTTAGCCGTGCTTTCGCCTGGTCTAATGCCTGGCACAAAACCACCCATCTTTTGCAAATTAGTAGCAATGGCTTTCGGATCAAAAGTTACAGCAGTATAAAAATAAGTAAATAAAACAATTAAAATAAAATATAAACCATTGTAAACCCAAACATTTTCAAAAAATCGCTTTAAGGCAAAGGCAATTGTTCCCAGAACGCCGCTGCTGCCAGTTAAAAAATTGGCGATCATTCCCGGAAAAAGCAAAATGGACATAGCAAAAATAATCGGAATCACACCAGCCGGATTAACATTTAAAGGAAGATAAGTGGAAACTCCGCCATAAATTTTTGTGCCACGCACTCTTTTCGCATAAGAAACTGGAATATTACGCCGACCTTCATTAACCAAAACCACACCCGCAATAATAAAGAAAGAAACTACAAAAAAAGCTAAATAAGATGGCAAAAGAGATGGCTCCCAAGTTAAAATTATTTGCCTAATCTGAACTGGCACAATCGCCACAATGCCAGCAAAAATCAACAAAGAAACGCCATTACCAATGCCTTTTTCTGAAATCAATTCGCCCAACCACATTAAAAACATTGCACCAGCAGTCACGGTTAAAGAAGACATTAAAATCAAACTCCAAGAAAGAGATTCAATAATGCCTTGCCGTTGCAAAAGCATTAACATACTGTAAGCCTGTAATAAGGCGAGGGGCACGGTTAGTATACGGCTATATTGGTTAAATTTCTGCCGACCTTGTTCACCTTCTTCTTTATATAATTTCTCTAAAGAAGGGAAAATCATTGTTAATAATTGCATAATAATGACAGCCGTAATATAAGGGCCCAAACCCAACATCGCCACTGACAATTTATCAAGCGCGCCACCAGTGAATAAATTTAATAAACCAAAAATTTGCGCACTCTCAAAAAATTCGCGCATTTTAGTTGAAGAAATGCCTGGTATGGGCAAGTTAGCCATTAATCGGAAAATAGCCAAAATCCCTAAGGTAAAAAGAATTTTTTTCCTTAAATCAGGGATTTTAAATATTTGAACAACTTTTTCGTACCACATAAACTTTCAATTTTATTTTATCACACTGCCCACTTTTGCCAATTTCTCTTTGGTTTGTTTGGAAAGCAAACAATTCTCAATGGTTAAAGATTTTTTTATTTCACCTTGACCCAAAATTTTCACTAAAGGTATTTTGCCTTTTATTTTTCTAATTAAACCTTTCTTATATAAAATTGCTGGATTAACCACTTCACCTTCCTTAAAATGCTTTTCTAAAACAACTAAATTGATACTTGCTACGGCTGGTTTTTTAATATTTGATTTTTGTCGGTAGCCTCTTAATTTTGGATAATGTTTAATTAGCTCACGAATAATGGGTTTTAGATTGCGACCAGCCCGGGCTTTTTGACCTTTAATTCCTCGGCCAGAATAAGTGCCTCGTTTACCACCTCGACCCCGACGCGGATATTTTTTAAAATAATGTTTTGGTTTTAATTCGTGTAATTGCATAAACTAATCTTTGGTTTTTAATTTCTTTAAAGCTGCTATGGTTGCTTGAGCATTATTTAATTTATTCTTTGTTCTTCCTAAAATTTTTGAAGAAACATCTTTTATGCCAGCCAAAGTACAAATACTTCTGACAACTCCACCAGCGACTAATCCCCTACCTTTCTTTTGTGGTTTTAAAACAATTTCAGCTGCCCCAACCTTAGCATAAACCTCATGAGGAATAGTACTTTCTTTTAAAACAACATTAATTAAATTTTTCCTGGCTAAACGATCCGCTTTTTCTACTGCCTGAGCCACGTCTAATCCTTTAGCCACACCCACACCCACTTTACCTTGTTTATTACCAACAACCACTACTGCTCGGAAACGTAAATATTTACCACCAGCTGTAACTCGGGTTACTCTGGCTAAATCTAAAAGTTTTGACTCAAATTCTTCTTTTTCAGTTGTTTTGTTTTTATTATTGACCATAGATTTACTAATCATTTAAAATTTTAATCCGCCTTGTCTGGCTCCTTCAGCCAAAGCCTTAACTCGACCATGATATTGATAACCACCCCGATCAAAAACTACATTTGTAATTTTTAATTTCTGTGCTTTTTGAGCAATCAATCGACCAACTTCTTCAGCTAATTTAGACTTACCCGCAATTTTCTTTTTAATTTCACGGTCGCTCGCTGCGGCCAACGTTTTATGCATTTCATCATTAATTAATTGAGCATAAATATGTTTATTTGAGCGAAAAACACAAAGACGTGGCCGCTCGGCTGTGCCAAAAATTTTAGCCCTGACTCTTTTATGACGTTGATATCTTTTTTTCTGTTTTTCTAACATATAATTTTAATTATTTAGCACCAACAGCTGCTGCTTTTTTACCCAGTTTACGACGAATTACTTCGCCGACATATTTAATACCTTTACCCTTATAAGGCTCAGCTGGTCTTACTGCTCGAATTACTGCAGCAAATTGTCCGACTGCTTCTTTATCATTACCGCTAACAGTAATAATATTTTTAGCAACTGTTACTTGCAAGCCAGTTGGGATTGGTAATTTCACTGGATGGCTAAAACCAACTGATAAAATTAATTCATTGCCACTTACTTCAGCTTTAAAACCAATACCATTAATTTCTAATTTCTTTTCAAAACCAACAGTCACACCAGTAATCATATTGGCAATTAAGACTCGCGATAAGCCCCAAAGCGCTTTTATTTTTTTGATTTGGTTGCCAGTTAATTTTTTCTTATCTTTTTCTTGGGTTAAATCTAAAAAAGGAGAAACAACAATCTGCTTATCTTTTAATTCAACTCTAATATCCGGGTGAATTTCTTTAGCTAATTCCCCGCGCTGACCCTTAACAATAACCTTTTGGCCATCAATTTTTATTTCAACCCCATTCGGTATTAAAATTGGTTTTTTACCTATTCGACTCATAATTTTATTACCAAATTTCAGCGATTATTTCTCCGCCCAAATGCTTTTTTCTGGCTTCTTTGTCAGTCATCAATCCTTGAGAAGTAGAAATAATCGCTAAACCATAACCACTTTTCACTTTTTTTATTTTACTAACTGGCAAATAAATTCTTTGACCTGGCTTAGAAATTCTTTTTAAATCAGAAATGACTGGTGTTTTGTCTTTGTATTTCAAAAAAATCTCAATAACTCTTTTCGCTCGACGATCGCGTTTAACTACCTTTTCAATAAATCCTTCCCGAGCCAAAATCTCAGCTATTTCATATTTTATTTTAGAAAAAGGCACCACCACTGTTGGTTTTCCAACAGCTGAAGCATTTTTGATAGCAATTAACATGTCGGCAATTGGATCCATAAATTTAAATTAAAATTTATTTACCATGATGATTTTTTTATCCCAGGAATTAAACCTTGGTTAGCCATTTCACGAAAACAAATGCGACATAAACCAAATTTTCTTAAATAACCTCTTTTTCTACCACATCTAAAACAGCGTCTGATAACTCGACTTTTAAATTTTGGTTTCTTTTTAGCTTTGGCTATTTGTGCTTGTGTCGCCATAATTAACTTTTAATGGGAAAACCTAATAATTTAAATAATTCAACTGCCTCTTCTCTTGTTTTGGCATTAGTCACAACTGTTATTTCTAAACCGAATATATTGCGTATTTTTTCTGGTGAAACTTCAGGAAAAGCAATATGTTCTTTGATAGCAACTGTCAGATTACGTTGATCAATGGATTTCTCGGAAATACCCCAAAAATCACGAGTGCGCGGCAAAACTAAATGAATTAATTTGTCTAAAAAATCCATCATCTTTTTTCTTCTCAAGGTGACTTTTGCTCCTATGGGCATACCTTTACGTAATTTAAAACCAGAAATTGATTGTCGGGCATAAGTCTTAACTGCTCGTTGACCACAAATTAAACTTAAATCTTCTAAAACTGATTCAATGAATTTCTTTTGTTCTTCGCCTGTTTTATCAACCACTTGCTTACCATAACCAGTATTAACCACTACCTTAACTATTTTCGGCACAGCCATCACGCTTTTATAACCAAATTTCTTCATCATAGCTGGCACCACTTCTTTTTGATATTTTTCTGCTAAACGTAACATAGGTTTAATAAATTATGTTTCTTGCTGACATTTTTTACAAATTCTAAATTTTTTTTCACCTTCTATTTTATAACCAACACGCGTTGCTTGACCGCATTTACTACAAATTAATTTCACATTAGCCACTGACAACCGACCCGGAACAATAATAATTTGTCCTTTTTCACCAGCGCGGCGGGGTCGCTGATGTTTTTTTCTCAAATTAATTCCTTCCACAATGACTCTATTTTCGTTTGGAAAAATTTGTAAAACCTTACCTTTCTTACCGCGGTCTTTTCCTTTAATAATTAAAACATTGTCTCCTTTTTTAATTTTCATAATATTAAACCAATTCTGAAGCTAAAGCAGCGACCTTTTCAAAACCTTTTTCTTTAACTTCTATGGGAATGGGCCCACTAATTCGATTACCTTTCGGCTCTTTTGTTTTACCTTCTAAAATCACTACAGCATTATCATCAAAACGAATATAAGTCCCATCAGAACGTCGAAAATTCTTTTTTTGCCGAACCACCACTGCTCTGACAATATCATGTTTTTTAACCAATTTTCTTGGCTCAGCATCTTTTACTACAGCAACAATCACATCGCCGATCTGTGCCCAGCGCCGCCAACTACCCCCCAAAACATGAATACATTGCACAACTTTCGCTCCAGTATTATCAACCACTTTTAACATTGTTCTTAATTGAATCATAGTTTTAAAATTAAATTTTACTTACTACACGCCATCTTTTTGTCTTGCTTAAGGGTCGACATTCTTCAATCATCACTTTATCGCCCACTTGATAATCACCGCTTTCAACATGGGCGTGATATTTTTTATGCACCTTAAACCTTCTTTTATATTTAGGATGCTCTTTCAGTCGTTCTACTTCCACCACCACTGTTTTTTGCATTTTATTAGAAATAATGGTACCGACTAATTTCTTTTTCATAAACAATTTATTTTTTAACTTTTTCTTTTTGATTTAATGCATTAAGCAAAGTTAAAATTCGGGCAATTTCTTTTTTTAAGCGACGAATCTCTCTCACATTTTTTACTTTACCCGCAGCCAAATCAAACTGTAATTGCTGTAATTTTTCTCTATCATCTTTTAATAACTTCTGCAACTCCATTTTTGATTTTTTGCGCCATTCGGCCATTTTTATCTTCATACATTTAATTGTCGCTTAATAAATTTTGTTTTTACTGGCAACTTATCAGCCGCTTTTTCTAAGGCCTCGCGGGCCACAGCTTCTTCCACACCATCTAATTCAAAAATAATCCGTCCGGGTTTTATGGGAAAAACATAATGATCAACACTTCCTTTACCGCCACCCATCGGCACTTCTGTGCCTTTTTTAGTTACTGGTTTGTCAGGAAAAATTCTAATCCAAAGTTTACCTTTCTTCTTAAGATATCTTAAAATAGTTCTTCTAGCTGCCTCAATTTGCCGAGCAGAAATCCAGCGCGTTTCTAAAGACATTAATCCAAAAGCGCCGAAAGCCAAAAAATAACCGCGCGATTCCTTTCCTTTTGATCGACCTTTCTGCCATTTCCGATGTTTAACTTTTTTGGGCATTAAAATAGCCATAAATTTTATCTTTAATCAAATTTTTCACCTTTGTAAATCCAAACCTTTATACCGACTGTACCATAACTGCAATAAGCAGTAGCTTGGGCATAATCAATATCAGCACGAATGGTTTGACGTGGCAATTGACCTTTTTGCAACCATTCCCGCCGAGCAATCTCAATACCATCTAAACGACCAGCCACTTCTACTCGCACACCTTTAACCTTTTTTGAAGACAATGCTTTGGCCAACGCCTGTTTGAGAACTCGGCGATAAGGTGTTCTTTTTTCAATCTGTTGTGCCATATGTTTGGCCAATAAAGCAGCTGACGACCAAACATCTTTTACTTCTCTTACTTCAATTTTAACTTCTTTTGTCTCGCCTTTTTTAGGTTTAATCACTTTTTTCATTAATTCTTTTCTCAATTCTTCCACTCCCCGACCACTGCGGCCAATCAATAAACCGGGCCGAGCAGTATTAATAATAATATTGATTTTATTGGCTGATCTTTCAATTTCAATTTTTTCCACGCCCAATTGCCCAATTTTTTCTTCTAAAAATTTTCTAATTTCAAAATCCTCTTGCAAGTACTGAGCAAATTTCTTTTTCTCAAACCAACGCGAAGTCCAATCTTCTAACTTTTGTAAACGAAATGCTTTGGGATGAACTTTATGGGCCATATTTTTAAATAGATTTTCTTCTAAAAATTCTTTTAATTGATTGATCAATTTTCGGCTTGACTGTTTTTTCTATTTTTAATTTCGGTTTAGCTGCTTTTTTTATCGCCTCGCTTTTTTCAGTTGTTTGTTGTTTAGTTGTGACCTCTTCTTCAACAACTTCCGTTGTTTTTTTTCCAGTTAAACTAGTTTTTTTCTTTGTTGGTTTTTTAACAATTTCATCTAAAACTAAAGTAATATGTGAGCTCTTCTTTTGAATTTCATAAGCCTGACCACGAGAGCGCGGTCGCCAACGTTTTAATTTCGGACCTTGGTTAACAATTATTTTTGAAATATATAAATTAGCCGGTTCTATTTGTAAATTTTGCTGAGCATTAGCCACAGCTTGATTTAAAAGTTTTAATAATGACTGAGTCGGTTTCTTTATCACAGTGCTCAAAATAGCCCGCGCCTCAACTACTGATTTCCCACGAATTAAATCAGCCACCAATCTGACTTTGCGGGGTGCGATTCTTAAATAATTCAATTTGGCAATACTAACTGGCATAAACTTTATTAAAAAATTTTATTCTTTTTCAGCGGCCATTTTGGTTTTTTCTTTTTCTTTTTCTAAAGCTTTGGCTTCTAACTCACGTTGCATCTTGCCACCATGACGAACAAATTTGGTGCTTGGCGCAAATTCGCCTAATTTATGACCAATCATACTTTCAGTCACCTTAACTGTAATAAATTCTTTGCCATTATGAACGCCAAAAACCAAACCAATCATTTCTGGAATAATGGTTGATCGCCGCGACCAAGTTTTAATTATTTCGCCTGGTTTGGCTTTTTTAATTTTTCTTAAAAGACTTTCGTCAACAAATGGACCTTTTCTAAGTGATCTTGCCATAAATTTTATTTAAATTATTTTTTCTTTGATCTTCTTTGAATAATTAATTTATCTGTCCATTTCTTTTTTCTTGTCTTTACTCCTAAAGCTGGTTTGCCCCAAGGAGTTTTGGGATGTTTCAAACCAATGGGCGTTCGACCTTCTCCACCACCATGGGGATGATCACAAGGATTCATGGCTGAGCCACGCACTTGTGGCCGTCGACCTTTCAATCTCACTCGACCGGCTTTGCCTATTTCAATAAAACGGTGTTCGGAAAAAGAAACTCGACCAATTGAAGCATAACATTCGCTTAAAACTTTTCTGGTTTCTGAAGAAGGTAACATTAAATGGGTATATTTGCCTTCTTGCGCTAAAACAGTGGCTGAACTGCCGGCACTGCGAACTATTTTACCTCCTTGATTCGGCTCTAATTCTACATTATAGACTGGCGTACCTACTGGTATATTTTTTAATTTCAGACGATTACCAGGTTTTATCTCAGCATTTTCAGCACAAATAATTTTATCACCAACTTTGATTTCTTGTGGGCATAACTGATAACGCTTATCACCATCGGCATATTCTAATAAACAAATAAAAGCAGTGCGATAAGGATCATATTCAATAGCTTTCACTTCAGCTGGGATATTAATTTTTTCTTGACCAAAATCAATTAAACGATAAAGACGTTTAACACCACCGCCGCGATGACGCACTGTAATTCTTCCTGAAGTTGCTCGACCAGCTCTTTTTTTCAAAGAGATTAATAATTTCTTTTCTGGTTCTTTTTTTGTTAATAATTGATGTGCCATAAATTTTATCTGGGCAATATTTCAATTTTTTGTCCTTTTTTAATTTCAACAATGGCTTTTTTATAGCCTGGCTTTACACCACTAATTCGACCGAGCCGTCTTGTTTTACTGGGAACATTAATAATTCTTACTTTCTCTACATCCACGCCATAAATTTTTTCAATAGCTTTTTTAATTTGAATTTTATTGGCTTGGGGAAAAACTTTAAAAACATACTGATTTTCTTCAGCCAATTTACTGGCTTTTTCAGTAATTTGCGGACTCTTAATAATCTGATAACTTTCGCTTAAATCAATTTCTTTTTTAACTGGCACTTCTTCAGTCTTTGGTTTAACAACTGGTTCTTCCTTTACAACTTTCTTTTTTTCTTCTTTTTTTGTTTTCTTTTTAAAAATATCAAAAATAGCCATACATTAATTTTATTTTAAAAATGTTTCTTCAATTACTTTAATTGCTTCTGGTGTCATAACTAAATATTTAAAAGAAAGTAAATCTAAAGCGTTTAAATCTTTGGCTGTCATTACTTGAGTTTTGGGTAAATTTCTCGTCGCCAGATAAATTTCCTGATTATAGGTTGGTGTCACTAAAAGCGTACTTTTATTTTGACAGGGTAACTTCTTTAAAATATCAGCCATTATCTTGGTTTTAATCTTTTCTAATTTCAACTGATCCAATAAAATTAATAAATTATTCTTGGCTTTGGCTGATAAAACCATTAAAAGAGCTTTACGTTTCATTTTTTTAGGAATTCTTTTTTTATAAACCTTCTCTTTTCTTGGCCCAAAGACTACTCCGCCACCACGCCATAGAGGTGAACGAATTGAGCCATGTCGCGCCCGACCCGTACCTTTTTGTCGCCACGGCTTTCTGCCGCCGCCCCTCACCTCGCCCCGATCCTTTGTATGAGCTGTACCTTGTCGCCGGTTGGCTTGTTGAGCAGTTACCACTTGATAAATCAAATCTGGATTGATTTTCACATCAAAAATTTCCGCTGGTAATTCCAAACTATCAATGGCTTTCCCTTCTATATTATAAACTGTTGCTTTCATAAAATTATTTACCTTTTATTTCTAATAAAGAGCCGCGATTGCCTGGCACAGCTCCTTTAACTGCTAATAAATTATTCTGTTTATCAATTTTAACAATTTGTAAATTACTTATCGTCACTCTTTCACTGCCCATTCGGCCAGGCATTTTGCGACCTTTAACTACTCTTTGAGGGAAACGACAACCAACTGAACCGATTGTTCGATGTTCATGTTTGACACCATGACTACTGCCCCGACCAGCAAAACCCCATCTCTTTACTGCTCCTTGAAAACCCTTACCCTTAGAAATTCCCGAAATTTTCACTCGTTCGCCCTCTTGAAAAATTGAAACATCAATTTTATCACCAACTTGATATTGGCCCAGATCACCTTTAAACTCACGCAAATATTTAAAAGGTTTTTTTTGTTCGGTCTTTTTTATCCTTTTTGTTTTTTCAAGATAACCAATCTGGATGGCCTCATATTTATCTTTATCTTTAATTTTAATCTGAGTAACATAACAGGGGCCTGCTTCAATTAATGTCACAGGAATAACCTTGCCATTACTATCAAATATTTGGGACATGCCTAATTTTTTTCCTAAAATAAACTTCATTTTTCTAAAAAATTAATATAAAACCGGGCAAATAGCCCGGCTGCAAAAGCCTTCTGGCTATTTTTAATTTTTATTGTTTGATTATTTTCAATAATAACATTTTAATGATTAATGTCAATAAAATTACATTTTTATTTCTACATCAACGCCGGCTGGCAAATTCAAATTCATCAACGCATCAATGATTTTGGGATTGGGATTCAAAATATCAATCAATCTTTTATGAATCCTCATTTCAAATTGTTCTCGACTATTCTTATGAACAAAAGAGGATCGGTTGACAGTGTATTTATGAATCTCTGTTGGCAAAGGAACTGGACCTGAAATTTCCGCACCATAACGCAAAACTGCCTCCACAATCTGTCTAGCTGAATTATCAATGACTTTGTGGTCAAAAGCTTTTAATTTTATTCTAATTTTTGGTTTTACTTCTTCAGTGGTTTCTGTAGTAACTTTCTTTTTCGGCATTTTAAAATCTCTTAAAATAAGGTGCTAATAATAATCTTTTAATGAATTTTATTTAATTATTTTGGTCACAACACCTGCGCCAACTGTTTTGCCACCTTCACGAATAGCAAATCTTTGCTTCTCTTCCATAGCAATTGGTGCAATTAATTTAATCTTCAAATTAACTGTATCGCCTGGCATCACCATTTCAGTACCTTCAGGTAAAGTTACCTCACCAGTCACATCAGTAGTACGGAAATAAAGTTGCGGTTTATAACCGTTAAAGAAAGGCGTATGACGACCACCCTCTTCTTTGGTTAAGACATAAACTTCGCCTTCAAATTCAGTGTGAGGTGTAATTGAGCCTGGTTTAGCCAAAACCTGGCCTCTCTCTACTTCTTCTTTCTTTAAACCTCTTAACAAAATACCAACATTATCACCAGCCCGACCTTCATCTAATATCTTATTAAACATTTCAACACTTACCGCCACTGTTTTCACGGTTGGTCTTAAACCAACTAATTCAACTTCATCATTAGGCCGAACAATACCGCGCTCAATTCGGCCTGTGGCCACTGTACCTCGACCAGCAATTGAAAAAACATCTTCAATTGCCATTAAGAATGGTTTGTCAGTTTCTCTGACTGGTTCTGGAATATATTCATCAATAGCTTTAACTAATTCTAAAATTGGTTTAGCCGCCTCATCATCAATTGATTTAGCTTCTAAAGCTTTTAAGGCTGAACCCCTAATAATAGGAATTTCATCGCCTGGGAAATTGTACTTCTTTAACAATTCTCTAACTTCTGATTCAACTAAGGCAATCATTTCTGGATCATCAACCATATCACATTTATTAAGGAAAACAACCAAAGCTGGCAAACCGACTTGGCGAGCCAAAAGAATATGTTCTCTTGTTTGTGGCATTGGACCATCAGGCGCTGAAACAACCAAAATTGCACCATCCATTTGCGCAGCGCCAGTAATCATGTTCTTGATGTAATCAGCATGACCAGGACAATCAATCCAGGCATAGTGTCTTTTGGCTGATTCAAATTCGACGTGAGTTACATTAATAGTTAAACCACGCGCTTTCTCTTCAGGCGCTGAATCAATTTCGTCAACTGATTTTTGACTAGATTTAAATCCCGCTAAAGCCTGAATTTTAAGAACAGCCGCGGTTAAAGTGGTTTTACCATGGTCAACGTGACCAATGGAACCAATATTAAGGTGAGTTTTTTCTCTGATAAATTTTTCTTTTTCTGCCATATGTTTAAATTTTTAATTATTAATTAATTTTTAATAAAATTTATTAAACCTTTTAAATAATTCGACGTATTTATTATTTTAATTAACCATTAAAATAAGTCAATACAAAATTGTGGATTATTTCCTTTTGCCTTCAATAATCTCCTGAGCAATGTTAGCCGGCACCTCTTGGTAAGAATCAAATTCCATAGTAAAAGTGCCACGACCTTCGGTCAAACTTCTTAAAGTAGTCGCATAACCAAACATTTCAGCCAAAGGCACTTTGGCATCAATTACTTTCATTTGTAATCTATCTTTAGTCTCTTCAATTTTGCCCCGGCGCGCTGATAAATCACCAATCACATCGCCAAAAAATTCTTCTGGCACCACTACTTCTAATTTCATAATTGGCTCTAATAAAACTGGCTTAGCTTTTTTAGCTGCCTCTTGAAAAGCAATTGAACCAGCAATTTTAAAAGCCATTTCTGAAGAATCAACCTCATGAAAAGAGCCATCATAAAGTGTAGCACTCACATCAATTAAAGGATAACCAGCTAACACACCTTTACTTATTGCTTCTTTCACACCTTTTTCTACTGCTGGAATAAATTCTTTAGGAATAATACCGCCTTTAATTTCATCAATAAATTCAAATCCAGCACCTCTTTGGCGTGGCGCTACTCTTAACCACACATGACCATATTGACCGCGACCACCCGATTGCCGAATATATTTACCTTCTGCTTCGGCTGTGCCAGTAATAGTTTCTTTATAAGCCACTTGCGGTCGACCAACGTTTGCTTCTACTTTAAATTCCCTTTTTAATCGATCAACAATGATTTCTAAATGCAACTCGCCCATACCAGAAATAATTGTTTCACCTGTCTCAATGTCTCCTTTTACTCTAAAGGTTGGATCTTCTTCCATTAATCTTTTTAAGGCTAAACCCAATTTTTCTTGATCAGCCTTGGTTTTGGGTTCAATTTTAATTGAAATAACTGGTTCAGGAAAAGTAATACTTTCTAAAATAACTGGCCGACTTTCATCACAAAGTGTATGACCAGTTGAAGTATTTTTTAAGCCTACTGTTGCCACCAAATCGCCAGCAAAAATCTCATCAACTTCTTCTCTTTGATTGGCATGCATGCGCAAAATCCGACCAATTCTTTCTTTTTCGCCACTGGTTGTGTTCAATACATAAGAACCTTTTTTTAAAGTGCCTGAATAAACCCGGAAATAAGTTAAAGTGCCGACATAAGGATCAGCTGCTATTTTAAAGGCTAAAGCGCAAAATGGTTCATTGTCTGATGGCGCCACCTCAAGTATTTCGCCGGTTTTGTGATTAGTTCCTTTAATCACTGGCAAATCAACTGGACTTGGTAAATAAAAAACCACACCATCCAATAATAATTGCACTCCTTTATTTTTTAGCGCTGAACCGCAAAAAACTGGAATTAATTTATAATTTAAAGTGGCTGTTCTTAATGTTTGTCTTAGTTCAGCCACAGAAATTTCTTGACCAGCCAAATATTTTTCCAAGAGTGTTTCATTTTCTGCCACAATTTTTTCAACTAATTTCTTCCGCCATTCTTGGGCTTTGTCCAATAAATTTGCGGGAATCTCTTCTTTTTGCACATTCTCGCCATATTTGCCTTCGAAACGATACATTTTCATATTTAACAAATCAATCACTCCCTGAAAATTTTCTTCTTCACCCACCGGTATTTGTAAAGCTACAGCATTGGGCGACAACTTGCGCCAAATAGATTCTAAACTTTTTTCAAAAGAAGCACCCATACGATCTAATTTATTAATAAAACAAATTCGCGGCACATTAAATTTGTCCGCTTGTCGCCAAACAGTTTCTGATTGCGGTTCCACGCCAGCCACACCATCAAAAACTACGACTGCGCCATCGAGAACTCTTAAGGAACGCTGCACCTCTACAGTAAAATCAATGTGACCTGGCGTATCAATAATATTAATTCGATATTCTTCTGGTTTTTTTGCTTCATCACCTTCTAAACCAATTGGTCGCCAGAAACAAGTAGTGGCAGCCGCAGTAATTGTAATACCTCGCTCCCTTTCCTGCTCCATCCAATCCATAATAGTGGCACCTTCATGCACTTCGCCAATTTTATGTGACACGCCAGTATAAAAAAGAATCCGTTCTGTCACGGTTGTTTTACCTGCATCAATGTGGGCAATAATACCAATATTGCGATATTTTTCTATGGGATAGGCTCTGGGCATAAATCTTAGTAAGCAAAATGAGCAAAGGCGCGATTGGCTTCAGCCATCCGATGCGTATCTTCTTTCTTCTTAACAGCTGCGCCTTCGTTTTTCGCTGCCAAAATTAATTCATCAGCCAATTTTTCTTTCATTGGCCGACCTTTTTTTGATTTAGCTGCTTGAATAATCCAACGCATTGCCAAAGTAATACCTCTTTCTTTTTTTACTTCAAAAGGAACCTGATAAGTAGCACCGCCAACTCTTTTTGGTTTGACTTCTAATAAAGGTGTCACATTTTTAATTGCTTTATCAAAAACCTCTAAAGGATCCTGTTTGGTTTTTTCTTTGACAATTTCAAAAGCACCATAAACAATCTTCCGCGCAATAGTTTTCTTGCCGCGTCTCATTACCTGATTAATAAATTTAGCAATCATCACACTATTAAAAACCGGATCAGGTAAAATTTCTCTTTTAAATGTTTTTTTATTGGCACTCATAAATTAAATTTATTTTTCTTTTTTAGCACCGTATTTTGATCTTTGTTGCTTTCGTCCTTCGACACCAGCCGTATCATAAACTCCTCGCACAATATGATATCTCACTCCTGGCAAATCTTTTACCCGTCCACTTCTTACTAAAACCACTGAATGCTCTTGTAAATTATGACCTTCGCCTGGAATATAAGCAGTGATTTCCATACCATTGGTTAAACGAACCCGCGCCACCTTGCGTAAAGCTGAATTAGGTTTTTTAGGTGTTGTGGTAAAAACCTTTATACAAACTCCTTTTTTAAATGGCGAAAAAAAATCTTTAGGTCGATTTTTTAAAACATTAAAACCAAAAGACAAAGCTGGCGCCTTAGGCCGTCTTTTTATTTTTTCTCTACCTTTTTTAATTAATTGATGAATTGTAGGACACATAATGAAATAAATTTAACATAACTTTATTTAAATTACAAGAGGCTGGCCAGTAATTAAAAAATAAAGTCCTTGAACAATTAAAAAAAGCCACTGTGCGCCAAAGACAATCAATAAAAGCAAAATAATCAGGCCAAATTGTTGCAAAAAGATTTTAAGCTGATTAAACCTATTCGGCAAAATAGAAAAAAGAAAATATGAACCATCTAAGGGCGGCAGAGGAATTAAATTAAAAACAGCCAACACTAAATTAAGAGCTACAATAAAACTAAAAAGAAAGAAAAGCGATGAAGGCAAAGGAAAAAATCTAATAAGCAAACCAAAAAATAAAGCAATTAAAAAATTAACTGAAGGACCAGCCAGAGCCACTTTCGCACTATCCCATTTAGGATTTTTAAAATTAGATGGATTAATTGGTACAGGTTTAGCCCAACCAATCAAAACCGGGCTTTTTAAAATAATTAAAAAAAGCGGTAGAATAAATGAACCAAACCAATCTAAATGTTTCAATGGATTCAAACTTAAACGGCCAGCCAATCTGGCTGTTGGATCACCCAATAAATTAGCCACACTACCATGGGCTATCTCATGAATAATTACTGAAAAAATTAAAATAATAAGGAAAAAAATTAGACTTAAATCCATATATTTTTTATAACATATCAAAAATTATCTTGCAAAAATTAAAAAAACAGTTAAGATAAATTATATGTCAAGAATTTGCGCTATTTGCGGTAAAAAATCAATAATGGTTTGGCGCTTGAAAAAATTGCGCGGCAAATATAATCCAACTACCAAAAAAAGAAAATATCCCAATTTACAATGGGTGAAATTGCCATCTGGTCAAAGAGTTAAGGCCTGCGCTAAATGCATCAAAGCCCTCACCAAAAAATAATCAAATTGATAATTGGAAATTAATAATCAAACCGGGCTGTAGTACAACAGCAGTATTTACCCTTGGGGTGGGTAAGACCCGGGTGCAACTCCCGGCAGCCCGAAAGTGATTATTTTTTATCATTCACTAATAAAAAAGGCCCCGCTTTTAGAAAGTTATTTCGGATACAAAGCCAAGTGGGTGCCTCAGTCTGTTGCCACAGCAACAGAATCATTATCAGGCTCCCTGAAAGAACTTTTGTACCAAAACTAACTAAAAGTCGGGGCCAATTTAATTATAGCAGTAGTAAAATAAGAATGTCAATCTAAATAAGTAAGTCGCTTAGTTGTTTAATTAATGAAACAACTACTGGTGGGGGCAATAAACTATAAGATAATTCGCCCTGATCATCAATTATTGTCCAGGGCTTTTCTTTGACTATTACTCGTTTCTCTTTTTCATCCCACTGATACTCATACTCAGGCGTAATTTCATAATCATCAACTAAATTTGGCGCATCTTTAACTGGCAAAGAATTTCTTAAAAGAATTTTGGGAACACCATAAAGTGAAAAGGCTTGCTCAATTAATAATTTGTCTTTAGCCAATCTCTCTTTAATTGGCTGAATCCCTAATTCATCGCCTTCTTTACGCACCATTCTCGCTCTTTGGCATTGTGGATTATCGCAAATTAAATAAAATTCTTTCTTGGCCGCATCATATCCAATTTTTGATGTGGGTAATAATTTTAAATTGCGCGAAGTCTGACAAAAAGGGCAAATCACCCGATATTTGATTCGTTCATCAATTACTGCTTCTGGCACATCAATTAAAACAAAAAAGTCTGGATCGTCTCGATAGCCCACCAAATCGCGAAAGAACAAGGCAAAATTAATTTGGTCCAAATCGCGGGGAAAACCATCAATAAAAATCGCTTTTTTAGGGCGGCGACTAATTTCTCTTTTAATTAAAACTAAAATTAAGTCGGTTGGTAAAAGTTTCTGCGTGCTTCTTTTTTCTAAAGAAGAAATCAATTCTTCAACTGAATGCCAACCCCGATAATTATTTTTTAAAAATTCAAATAATTCTTTTTTTCTTGTTTCATCTTTAAGCTCTTGATCAACCAACCGAATCATATCGCCAACAGAAAAATGATCAATGTGTTCATTATCAACCACCTCAGCAAACATTTTTGAATAAGTCCCTTTGCCAGAATTTTTCATACCCAACAAATAAACAATAAAGGTTTTGCCCTGTTGTAAATAATTTCTAATTCTTTGAATTTCCGCACCAGCTTTTAAATCAAAATATTTTTTTCTTTCTGACGGATCATTTAAATTAAATTTTAATGGACTATTGGTTTTTGTTTTAAAAAGAGGAAACTGCATAGGTTTAATTTTTGTTTGTCTTTATTTTTAAATTTTTTCCATCACTAATAAATTTAATGTCGCCATTTAAATCAGTTCTTAAAATGTTTATATCATATTTAGTTAAAGTGTCCAGAACGCTTGATGCTGGTTGACCAAATTTATTGTTTTGACCAACTGAAATCACAGCTATTTGGGGCGAAACAGCTCTGACAAAATTTTCACTGGTTGATGTTTTACTACCATGATGACCAACCAACAAAACATCCGAATCTAAATTCAACATCCCACATAAATAATTCATTTTTTCTTGACAAGATTTTTCTTTGGCAATTAAATCTTCTTCTGTAGATTGATAAGCGTCACCCATTAAAAGAAATGTTTTTTCTTTAAAACTTAAACGCACCACTATTGAAGAAAGATTGGCATCTTCAAACTCATAATCTGTCAAATTGAAAAACGGATAAAGAATATCTATTAAAAGATCTTTATCTTTAATCCTTTGGCCCGCCCAAGCAACATTTACCTTGGTTTTGATTTGTCTTAATAAATCCTGCCATTGCTGAAAATCTAAACTATTTTCTCTGGCGCCATTCCAAATAAGCTGTTCAACTTGATAGCGCTTGATCACATCAGCCAAACCAGCAAAATGATCTTTATGGGCATGAGTAATTATTACCAAATCTATTTTTTTCTTCCAAAAAGGAATTTCTTGGGCTAGCTTTTCTAAAATAACCGCACTGGGACCGTTATCAATTAAAATATAATGTCCGGTTGGTGATTTAATTAAAGCTGCATTGCCTTGACCTACATCAAAAAAAATAACCTCTAAATAATGGGGCTGATTAAAGAAATAAACAACACCCCAGGCTAAAAGATTGGCTGCTAATAAACCAATTAAAATTATCTCAATAAGTTTTTTATCTCGACTATTCATTTTCCTATATTAATAATAACACAACACCGCTATTGGCGTAGCGGTGTTGTTAGAAAACTGTAAAAATTTCCGGAAATTTTTACCTTAAAAATTTTCCGGTTTAGGCCTTGCCCATTATTCTAAAAATCTTGGTCCCACAATTGGGGCAAGTGCCAGTTATAGCTTTTCTTTTAACTCCTCCCTTGCCCTTCATCTCTACCTCTTTAGCATTGGCAATTTCTACTTTCTTTTTGCATTTAACGCAATACCCTTCCATAATTTTTTAAAAATAATTATTTAAAAAAAGCGACCTTTATTTTCTCTCTAATTTAGCTTAAGTTAAGCCTAAATTAAAGTCAAGCGCTGAAAAAACCTTATCTTATTTCGCAAATTTCAAATAAACCAGCAATTTTTTCCTTAATAGCCAAAAGAAATTCATCTGGATAAGGTTTAATTTTCTCCAATTCAGGATTTAATGTTTTTTGTGGCAAAAATTTTTGTAAATAATATCTTTTGGCTGGCGCTATTTCCTGGGCTAATTGATAAATATCAGTAGCTGTATGAATTGTTGGCACCACAGTTGTCCGAAATTCATAATCAACACCCGAATCTTTGATTATTTTAATACTTTCTTTAATTTTAGCCAAATCAACCTTTACACCCACTGCCCTATCATATTTTGACAATTGTAAATTGGTAATTGGAAATTGGGAATTAATGCCTAATGGTGCTTTTACATCCATTGCCACATAATCAATTAATTTCTGCTCAATGAGCTTTTTTAACATTTCCGGATTTGAACCATTGGTGTCTAATTTTATCAAATAACCCAATTTTTTGATTTGCTGGCAAAACTGCGGCAAATCTTGGTTTAAAGTGGGTTCGCCACCACAAATTACCACACCTTCTAAAAAGTCTTTTCTTTTTTTTAAGAAATCAAAAAAATCTTCTTCGCTAATTAAAGGTAAAGATTTAATTTTTTCAGGTAAAACTAATTCAGCTGAATAACAAAAAGGGCAACGAAAATTACAGCCAACTAAAAAAACCGTGGCTGCCAGATGTTGAGGATAATCAATCAAAGTTAACTTTTGCAGTCCAGCAATTTTCATACCAATTGCTTTATTTGAAATTCTTTTCTTTCTTTGAATTCTTCTTGTTTGCCTTCATTCCATTGTTGGACTGGCCGATAATAGCCGACAATGCGCGAATAAACTTCGCAAGGTTGTTTTATGGTACACTTAGGACAAAAGAAGTGCTCACCAGGAATATAACCATGAATAGGACAAACTGAGAAAGTGGGCGTGATGGTAATATAAGGTAGTTTAAAGTTATCAAAAACTTTTTTAATTAGCTTTTTCACTCCTTCGCCATCTTGCATCCTTTCTCCTAAAAAGATATGCAAAACAGTTCCGCCAGTATATTTGCACTGAATTTCGTCTTGCAGTTTTAAAGCTTCAAAAACATCGTCGGTAAAATTAACTGGCAATTGACTGGAATTTGTATAGAAAGGAGCTTTTTTTGTTCCAGCAGTAATGATATCTGGATATCTTTGTCTGTCTTTTTGGGCTAGTCGGTAAGCAGTCGATTCCGCTGGGGTGGCTTCTAAATTATAAATATTTTCGGTTTCTTTTTGATATTGAACTAACTTTTCTCTCATAAAATCCAAAACTTCTAAAGCAAAAGTGCGACCTCGTTTTGTTCCAATATTTTCTCCCATAAAGTTCAAAAGGCATTCATTCATTCCTACTAAACCAATAGTTGAAAAGTGATTTGCCCAATATTTACCTCTCATTTGTTTTATTCCTTGCAAATAAAATCTTGAATAAGGATAAAGGCCTTTTTCAATAAAGTTTTCAACAACTTTTCTTTTAATTTCTAAACTCTCTTTTGCTAAGTCCATTGCCTTTGACAATCTTTCAAAGAAATCTTTTTTGGTTTTTGACAAATAACCAATTCGCGGCAAATTAATTGTTACCACACCAATAGAACCAGTTAAAGATCCGGAACCAAATAAACCGCCGCCACCGCGATTATAAAGATCGCGCAAATCCAGTCGCAAGCGGCAACACATACTTCGCGCATCTTCTGGTTTCATATCTGATTGAATATAATTAGCAAAATAATTCGTTCCATACTTGGCTGAAGCTTCAAAAATTCCATCAAAAGCTGGTTCGTCCCAAGGAAAATCTTTGGTAATGTTGATTGTCGGAATGGGAAAGTGAAATGGTCTTCCTTTGAGATCGCCTTCCATATAAGCCTCATAAAGCGCTTTGTTAAAAATTTTCATCTCTTCAGCAAATTCTCCATAAGTTTCTTTTTGCGGCACACCGCCAATAATCACTGGCATTTTGGCAAAACTGGGCGCTGGTTTTAAATCTAAAGTGATATTACTAAAAGGACACTGAAATCCAACTCTGGTGGGAATGGCCATATTAAATAAAAATTCTTGCAAAGATTGCTTTACCTGTTGATAATTCAAATTATCGTATCTAATAAAAGGAGCTAATAAGGTGTCAAAATTAGAAAAAGAAACAGCGCCAGCTGCTTCTCCTTGTAAAGTATAAAGAAAATTAACAGCCTGACCCAAAGCTGAACGAAAATGTTTGGCTGGTTTTGTTTCCACTTTTCCCGGCACGCCGCCAAAACCTCTTAACAAAAGATCATATAAATCCCAACCCACACAATAGGGCCCTAAAGTATCAAGGTTGTGAATATGTAAATCACCGGATTCATAAGCTTCTCTAATTTCCTGAGGATAAATTTTGTTAAGCCAATATTTTTTAATAATATATGAAACGCCATAATGATTTAAACCTTGCAGAGAAAAAGCCATATTGGCATTTTCCTGCACTTCCCAATCAAGTTTTTCCAGATATTGATCAACTCGATCCACTGCTTCTTCAGAAACAGCGACTGCCTCTCTAATGCGTCGTCTTTGTTCTCGATAAAGAATATAAGCCTTGGCTGTTTCTACTAAACCTTCTAAAATTAGAATTTCTTCAACAATATCTTGAATTTGTTCAACAGTGGGAATTTCATCTTTTTTAAAACGGCGATTCAAAATCCGTACTATTTTATTAGAAAGTTGTTTAGATCGCCGACCATCGCCTTGTCTGGTAGCGGTAAGTGCTTTTAAAATAGCACTGGTAATTTTTTCTTGGTCAAAATCAACAATTGAACCATCTCTTTTTTTGATTTTAGTAATTTTGTTTTTAAACATTTTTTTATTTTTTTTTAATAATAAAAATATTCCTTTATTTTAATTCTTCTAACAAAGAAAAGTCAATGTGGAAAACAAGAAAAACAGAGTTTTACTCTATTTTCTCAATAGCTCCTTGCGGACAAATTTTTTCGCCACCGCATTGTTCCAATTTTTCTGAATCAATTACCTCTGCCTTGCCATCTTCTTTTATTTCAGTAGCGCCCGGACACTCAGCCACACAAAGTCCGCAACCAATACATTTTTCTTTATTAACTTTGTAAACCGCCATATTTTTATTGAAATTAATTTTGCGATTTTTTGTGACCTTTAAATTATGACAAAAGACATTTCATTTTCTAGAATACTACAAAGAATAAAAAAAGCAATATTCTAAAATAAAATTTTTGGGCAATACTTGACAAATTTTAATTAATGACGATAATTAATACGACAATTAAGTCGCGGCTCGTTTTGAGAAAAACTTATGATTCGTCTTTACCATTAAGGCCATAAGTTAGCGACTGAAAGTCAAAAGGTCGCTTTTTTATTTAAATTTATAATTTTATGGCCTTCAATAAATTTTCTTCCGGTCGTCGGCAATTTGCTCCCCGACCAATGATTCAAGGCAATTGGAAATGTTCCGAATGTGGTGCAGACATCACCGAACTACCTTTTGAACCAGCGCCTGATCGACCAATTTACTGTAAAGAATGTTGGAGAAAAAAAAGAGAGCAAAGATTTTAAAAAACTGCCCCAGCTGGGGCAGTTTTTTAAATACGCCGTGTTTCTCTAAATAGCAAATGAAAAATTTGGATAATTATTAAAAGTAGCAAAGCATAGCCAATCATTGCGCAAATGGTTGCTAACTCAATTAAGTGACCGCGCCAATAAACATCGCGGAAAATAAATTTAAATGGATAAATTAAAAAATCGCTATAACGATAAATAAAATTTACTACCAAGGCCTGCGCACTAGCTCTTAAAAATTTTAACAATAACCGCAAGAATAAAAATAATTCTAAAAACCAAAACACTCTGATAATAACCGCTAAAATAAATGAAGGTAAGCTACCAAAAAGATTAGAAAAAAGTTTCATAAGTTTGCTTAATTATTTTTAAAATTAGGTGGCGCAAATGACGAGGTTAAAAGCATCTGCGCCACCCTGGAGGGGAAAATGAATATTAATTTTGAGGGTGGTTATGGAAAAAAAAGGAGGGAAACAAACCATAACCACCCTTATTACATAACATTAAAAGAACAAACCCTTCTTTTTTTAGTATACCATAATTCTCAAAAAATCATCAAGTTTATTCTACTATTTCAATTGCTTCATTTCTGTTTACTCGCGGCGGCGCCACTGGTTTTTCTAAAGGATAACCAACTGGCACAATTAAAATGGGCCGAAGCTGAGCTGGCAAATTTAAAATAACCGAAACTTCTTTTTCATCAAAAGCGCCGACTGGACAAGTAGCTAAACCCAATGCCTGAGCCAACAACATTAAATTCTCCAACGCCATAGCCACATCGCAAATACTATAAAGTTTTTCCCCGCGTTCGCCGTATTTTAATTTAATTTTTTTATCAGTGCAACCAATTATAACCAAAGGCGCTTGCGCAATAAAATTTTGTTGCCAAGCGGCCTGCGCTATTTTTTCTTTGATGGTTTGATTAAAAACAAAATAAAATTTTCTGGCTTGCAAATTACCAGCTGATGGCGCCCAAAGCAAAGCCTCAATTAATTGATTAATATTTTCTTGGGAAATTGCCTGTTTTTTAAATTTTCTAACGCTGCGCCGATTTTTAATAATCTCTAAAAAATCCATAATTGATTATTTTTATTTTAACAAATTTAAAATTAGCGAGCAAACAAAAACTTGGCGGTACAACCGCCAAGTTTTTGACTTGATTCCCTATCTCACTTTTACTCGCTAGCATTTTCTGTTGGTTCAGTTTCAGGCAACACAGTTTCATTTGTTTGATTGGGCTGAGTTGACTCTTCTTCAGTAGGGGTGGCTGGTTGTTCAAGAGAGCTCGTGGCTGGTTGAAGACGTCTGGCTTTCAATCTCTCTTTAATTCTGGCGCGTGTCTCTTCATTAACATTCTGCCAGCGCTGATTTAACTCCTCGCGGTATTGTTCTCTTTGTTGAATATTTTGTAAACGCTCAATTGCATTTTCTAAACCAGTAGATGATCTCTCCATTGCCTGCAAGATGGCTTCTTTGGCTTGCTCTGGTGCTTTTTCTAACACCTTAGCCAAAACTTCTTGTTGTCGCAACTGAATTTCTTTTAATTTTTTAATCAAAGCATCAACATCTTTACCTTGTTTCTTAGCTTTCTCAGCCCGTTCGGTAGCTTTTTGCACGCGCTCCTGGTATCTTTCTAATAATTTTTTGGCTAAATCGCATTTATTTTTTTCACATAATTTTTTCACCACCCAGACATCCTCATTAGCAAACTTCATTTCCAGTTCGGCTTTTTTGGCTGGGTCAAGAACTAAAAATAATTTAATGGCTCTGCCCCAACCTTTTAAGAAATAAAGTTTGCTCTCAGGTGTCAAACTGCCCCACCAGCCCGGCATTTCCTCAACTGAACCAAATAAAATATAAGGTTTATTATCAATAATTTTTACATCCTTTACTTCAATACCCTTTTCCTGCATCACATCCTGAATTTGCTCATCATTTTCCACAACCTCCATAGCGCGGGCAATTTGTAGTTTGGCTTGGACAATATTAAAACCAATTACCAAAGCCAAAACCAAAGCCACGCCAAGCGGCGCTAATTTTTTTGTCCAAAACATAATTTTTGATTCTTTAAAATATCTGGAATTAACCAAATTTAATTTCAACCCTTGTTGGTGACTAATAATTTTAGGGTTTTGCCAATCAATTTGTGGCAAATTAAGTTTTTCTAATTTTTTGATTAAATCGTCTTGTGACATAGGTTTTCCAGATATTTTAAAGATATTAATTATTATTTATTAATTTCGACCTTTTAGAGAGCTTATTTTGCTCTCTTAAAGGAGAACGTTTTTAAGTTGAAAAAGGTTGCTTTTCTTCTAATAAACTATTTAATTTCTTTAGTCCGCGATGCAACAAAGATTTAACTGTTCCTTCTTTTTTATTTAAAATTTCAGTTATTTCTTTGATTGATTTATTTTCATAAAATCGTAAAACAATTACTTCTTGATATTTTAGAGGCAATTGTTGAATTTTGTTCTGTAAAATTAAAAAATCATACGCTTGCTTTATTGCTGCCTCATTATCCTCAACTAACCAAGGTTCAGGAATTTTTTCTAAAGGAATTAGATTGGGTTTATTTTTTCTAAAATAATTGGCAATTTCATGATTGGCAATACGATAAAGCCAAGCAGCCAATGGTCTATTTTGCCAGCGAAATCGCCAAAGATTTTTTAATGCTTTTAAAAAAGTTTCTGAAGTAATATCTTGAGCAATTTCTAAAACATTTACCCTTTTAAGAATATAACCAAAAATCGGTTTATAATATTCATCATAAAGTTGTCCAAAAACAGCCGGCTCTTTTTGAGCTCTCTTAATTAATTCTTTTTCTTCTTTTAAATCCATATCTCCTTGCTTAATTATACAATATCAAAAATATTTTTAAAAAAGCAAGGGTTTCCCCTTGCTTTTGAAAGAAATATGGCTTTATTTAATTGAACTAATTGAATTTTTCTTAGGTGTCGAACCGGCTAACTCATATACCTTTAACTGACAGGCTGGATTGGGACAAAGCCAAATCCCTTGAAGGTGATCATAAGATTTAGCCCTTTCATCCAAACTCATCAATTGACCGCATTTAGGACATTTAAAAATTTTCTTGACTGATTCGTTAGTCATTTCTCTCACCTCCTTTAGTTTTTTGGACCATATTTCTTCCTTTTATAGGAAAACGTAATTAAATAGAAAAAAGTTGCAAAAAAGGCTTATTGAGTATTATTTTTTCGATAAAAAAAGCGGAAAAAGAGTAATTTAACCAATTCGCTACTCCCAAAATAAAGCAAGACTAAAAACAAAATAAAGAAAAGCGCTGGCTGGGCTGGAGCGACAAATTGAAAAAAATTCTGACCCAATTGGGTAAAAGGCAAAATCAAAATAAGAGTAATGGCTAACAAAGAGAGCATGATCAAAGAAAAACTGGGCCTTCTGGCTTTTAAGAAAAAGCGACGAGTCCGAATGGAAAAAATCAAAGCAATTTCAGTTAAAACGCTCATCATAAACCAGAGTGTTTGGAGAACCTGCGGATTGGCGCGATAAAAATTTAAAAAGAAAATCACATCAAAACAAGAGCTGGTTAGGGCTAACAAAATTATCAATAAAATAACGCGATTTAATTGATAAACCCTGGGCCTTCTTAATTCTTCTACATCAACTTTATCCGAACTAACTGCAATTAAAGGAAAATCAGAAACTAAATTCACCAATAATATTTGGCTGGGCAACATGGGTAAGAAAGGGATAAAAAGAGAAATTAAAGCAATGGAATAAAAATTGCCAAAATTAGAGGCTAAAGTACATTTAATATATTTATTCACATTGGCAAAGATATTTCTACCCTGTTTAATTCCATCAACAATCACGCGTAAATCTTTCTTGAGTAAAATAATATCAGCCACTTCGCGCGCTATATCAGCGCCAGTTTTCACCACCAATGCCACCTGGGCAATCTTTAAAGGTGGCGCATCATTAATTCCCTCGCCCAAAAATCCCACAATAAATTTTTTCTGCAATACTTCAACAATTCTAAATTTCATTTGGGGCGATAAACGAGCAAAAATATGAAATTGCTCGCAGGCGCGCGCCAAGACTTCATCATCTAAAGATTCTAATTCTTCGCCCAAAAGCACAGCTTGGGGATTTTGAACTAAACCAATTTCCTTACCCACTGCGCCAGCTACCTCAGCCGTATCGCCGGTCAAAATTTTAACCTGCACGCCCAATTTTTCAGCCAATTTAATCGCCCCAACGGCTGTTTTCTTTAGGGGATCAACAAATGAAAAATAACCCAAAAATTTTAAATCATTTTCATCTTTTTCTGAATATTGTTGTTTTCTAAAAGTTTTATAGGCAAGAGCCAAAACCCTTTTGCCAGCGCGACCCTCTTTTTTAATTTCTTCCAAAATCACTGCCGGTTTCTCTGTTTTTTCAAACTGTGAACAAAGTTGCAAAATAACTTCCGGTGCGCCTTTAACAATTAAAACTTTTTTACCCTCTTTATCCTCCACAAGCGTACTACTGCGCCAGCGATTATTGTCAAAAGGTATTTCAGCAATTACTTTAAATTCACTCATTTTTGCCAAAAGATCGGGCGTAGTTTTTTGTTGAAGCGCCACATCAAAAGAACTTTGACTTGATTCAATTTCTTCTTTAACAGCCGCTGAAGAAAGCAAACCATATAATAAACATTTTTCTTTATCACTGGAATAAATCTCAGCTAAAGAAAGTTTATTTTCAGTTAAAGTACCAGTTTTATCAGTGCATAAAATTTCAATATTGCCCAAATCCTCAATTGCCGAAAGCCGTTTCACCACTACTTTTTCTTTGGCCAAAGCTAAAGCGCCTTGAGAAAAAGCAAAGGTCACCACTGCTGGCAAGGCTTCGGGGATAATACTAACAATTAAGGCAATACAAAAAATCAAAAAATCAAAAAAATTAACAGTTCCTTTAATAATTAAATTCAGTAAAAAAACAACAATGATGGAGGAAACAACTATTTTTAAAACCAAATTGGCAAATTTAGACAAATCTTTTTTATAAACGCTCTTTCGCTCCTCTCTGGTAATTAATTTAGCCACCTCGCCAAAAAAAGTTTTTTGACCAGTATTAATGACCACGCCCTCTGCTTCGCCGCTAACCACTGCACTGGCGGCAAAAACAATGTTGGTTGCTTGAAAAATTTCTTTGGCGGATTGAGCCAGTCTTTCTGCATTTTTAGCCACAGCGCTTGATTCACCACTTAAAACCTCTTCATTCACCCAAAAATTATTAACTTTGATTAATCTCAAATCAGCGGGCACAATATTACCAACTTCTAACAAAACAATATCGCCCGGCACCAAAAATTTTTGTTCAATTATTTTTTCTTGACCATTTCTCTTTACCCTAACTTTTAAAGGCGCGTATTTCTTTAAAAGCGCGGCGGCTTTTACTGCTCGTGATTCTTGAAAAAAACTAAGTGTTGTATTAATCAAAACAAAACACAAAATAATTAAAGCATTAATTCTTTCGCCTACTAAAAAAGAGATTAAACTAGCAATAAAAAGTAGATAAAAAAATGATGACTTAAATTGCCGAACAAAGATATTAAATAAAGTAGTCTCCTGATATTTAATTTCGTTTAAACCATAAATCTTTTGCCGCTCTTTTGCCGCTTCTTCCGTCAATCCCTCAATGCTGGTTTCTAATTCTTTTAAAACCTCATTAATCTCTTTGGCGCTGTAATAAGAAAAATTCATAATTAATATTGGTAATCACTAACTAAATTACCCTGGTTATCATAAAGAAAAGCGTGATCGCCCGTATTATTCCAAATAGCATAACGACCTTCTGGGCATTGCCAGTAAAGTTTATCGGCTGAATCAACTCCACAACCGGAATAAAGAAGCACGTTCTGGCCTGGCTCTAAAGTAAAATCTTTAAAGCGGTACTGATTGCTGGCTGAACTATCTTTTAACAACCAATCCTTCATTAAAATAGCTTGCTGACAAGTATTTTTTATTTCAATCCACTCTCCGTTTTTGTTTTCATTGTCATTACCCGGCGCATCGGCATTAATATTAACAATTTTAATACAAGAAGCATCGGGTTTTGATGAACAAAGATTTGCCCACAAACCACGACAATGTTCGCGTGCCTCTTTTTCAGCTTTTAAAATTAAATCTTGGTATTTTACATCGGGCTGGATTGTTTCACTAACTGCATAGCCATTTCTGACTATCTCTTCATTAACCAATTGCCCATCAACCCAAACATAGGCCAATAATCTTTGATAACGGTCTTGTGTTTGCACATCAAATTCTAATTTCACTGTCCGACCAGCCACCCAGCGCTCATTCTCGCGCGTCGCTTCGGTAGAAAACGGCTCGCCTGATTCAGGTGCATTGATACCAAGATATCTCACTCTTTGACCACCTTCAATTTCAATTGTATCACCATCTAATACCCGGGTTACTTTAACTGATTGAACTGAATTAATTCCCGAGCTAGTGGCTAAATTTTGATTTTTTGTTTCAGATTCTATTAAAAGATCTTCATTTGTTTGATTATTGCTTAAATCTTCTGTGAGGTTTTCAGTTATATTATTCTTTGATGTCAAATTTAAATTTTGACCAATCAAAATGCCTAAAAACAATACTATAGTCAAAACCGAAAGATAAATAATTAATTTAACAATAAACCGCGCCATCTTAATTCAAGTATAAAACGGTTAAGAGATTCATTCAACAGTGACTGATTTGGCCAAATTTCTTGGTTTATCAACATCAATGCCGCGTTGCGTACCTATATAATAAGCAAATAGTTGCAGCGGAATAACTGTTAAAAGTGGCTCTAATGGTTCAATGGTTTGGGGTATAAAAATTACATCATTGGTCAATGAAAAAATTCTTTTATCACCAGCTGTGGCAATTGCTAAAATTGGCCCTTGGCGCGCTTTAATTTCTTCCAGATTGGAAAACATTTTTTCAAAAACACTATTTTGCGTAATAATCGCCACTGTAGGAAAATCTTTGCTGATTAAAGCAATGGGCCCGTGTTTCATTTCACCAGCGCCATAACCCTCAGCATGAATATAAGATATTTCTTTTAATTTAAGCGCGCCCTCCAAAGCCACGGGAAAATTATAGCGCCGACCCAAAAAGAGAAAATTATTATAGTTTTTATATTTTTCGGCTAATTGTTTGATAACAGAAGCTTGATCCAAAATAGTTTTTATTTTTTCAGGAATTTTTTCTAATTCATATAATAAAACCTGATTCTGAGAACGCTGTTTAGATAAATAAACTGCTAAAAGCGTTAAAACAGTTAATTGAGAAATAAAAGCTTTGGTTGAAGCCACACTAATTTCCGGACCAGCATGGTTATAAACACCAGCATCAGTTTCTCGGGCAATGGTTGAACCAACATTATTAACAATACCTAAAGTAAATAAACCATTTTCTTTGGCTTTGCGCAGAGCAGCTAAAGTATCCGCTGTTTCTCCAGACTGGGAAATTGCCAGAGCCAATGTTCCTTTTTCTAATGGTTCATCACGATAACGAAATTCTGAAGCCAAATGAACCTCTGTTGGTATTTGAGTAATTTCTTCAAAAAGATATTCGCCAACTAATCCTGCATGATAAGAAGTGCCACAGGCTAAAATAATTATTCTTTTGATTTGTTTTAATTTATCTGCAACTTGTTCTAAGCCACCCAACTTCACCAAATTTTCTTTAGCTTTGATTCTTCCCCGCAGCGCTGCCAAAACAACCTCAGGCCCTTCAAAAATTTCTTTAAGCATAAAATGAGGGTAATTTCCTTTTTGGGCTTGTTCTAAATTCCATTCTAAGTAATTAATAGTGGGTGAAGTTTTTTCTTTATTTAAATTACTAATAACAATTTCATCTTTGTTAATTTCAGCAATTTCTCCATCTTTCAAATAAATTACCTTTCTGGTTTTGCCAATTAACGCCACTGGATCTGAAGCTAAAAAATTTTCCCCATTCCCTACTCCAATAATTAAGGGGCTGGAAAGTTTAGCAGCATATAAAGTTTGCGGATTGGCTGAATCAATTATTGCCAAAGCATAAGCACCTTTAATTAATTTAAGTGTATCAATCAAAGCTGTATGAAAATTTTTTTTATTTTTTAAAAATTCCTCAATTAAATGCGGCACAACTTCTGTATCGGTTTCTGAAAGAAAATAATGCCCCTTCTTTTGTAAATATTCTTTTATTTCTTTGTAATTCTCAATAATGCCATTATGAACAACAAAAAGCCGCTTCAAACAATCGCTGTGCGGATGCGCATTGATTTCATTGGGTATACCATGCGTTGCCCAACGCGTATGACCAATGCCCAAATGGCTATCTAAATCTAATTCTTCTTTTAACGCTTCTTCCAGTTTCTTCACTGGTCCAACGCGCTTTTTTATTTTAACTTGGCCATTAGAAAAAACAGCCACGCCAGCCGAATCATAACCGCGATATTCAAGCGCTTTCAGTCCATTAACTAAAATTGGCAAAGATTTTTCTTTGCCCACATAACCAACAATTCCGCACATAATATAAAATATTAACAAATTTTTCCTTTGGCTTCAATTTCTATTTCGTTTTCTACTACCACCGGAGGTACATTTTAAGAAATTGAATAGTTATTATTTCTAACGAAGAGCGCTAATTATTTCTTCCAAACTTATTTTTAATGGTTCTTTTTCATTATAGATCCACATTTTGCCGCGAATGATTTTACCTTGAAATTTATCACCCAGTCGTTTTTTTAATTCTTCTTCATTAATATCTTTCTCTTTAAATGTCACAGCAAAACTTTTGCCAGGTGTAAAATTGATAATGCCATCATATTTCACGTAAGCAGCTACTGAACCAACTTTCAATTCATTATTTTCATTGACTACTACTTTACCATAATTAGTATCTATTACTTTTCCTTCTTGTTCCATTCTAGCTAATGTCGCCATTGCTTCATCAACTATTTTTTGTTGTTTCTCCGCTTCTTCTCTTAAGCCATATTTTTCAAATTCTTCTGGTGTTAATTCTTCAGTCGGCGATTCGTGATCTTTAAAATAAGCTAGTAATGTTTCAAAATCCAGACTGCGCTGAAGTCCTAAAATGGTTTTGCCACTTCTTAAAAATTCCTCAGGCGGAAGACGACGATTATCCACATCAGTCACAAACTTAACTAACCGATCCATAGCTTCAGATTTTTCTAACATTCCCAAATCAACCATAGTTTTATAAACAATCTCCGCTGTTGAAGTAACCTCTTTCGTTCCAGGTGCGTGATGATCAAAATAGGCTGTGTAGGTTGGTTCTTCATAAACCACACCAAACTTATCTCCTGTGTCTAAATTAATAGCTCCTTTAAGATACTCACCGGGTTTAACATAAGTTAAATTACTGGTATCAATGCCCGCTTCTTTAAGTATACCAAGTGCCACTCGACCATCTAAATCAGTAAAAGGACGTAAAACCTGTTTACCTTCTTTTGGGTCAAACTGAAGAACGCCTGAAACAGCAAATTCTCGCCAGTATTTTTTAGTGGCTTCTTTGAATTTCTTATCTGCTTCTTCAAGAGTAGCAGCATTCAACTCATCCCATGATGACACTTTATTTAGCGTAATTTTAGCTGCTTCACGTGAATATTGATACTTTTCAGACATAATTTATATTGTTTTATAATGGCTAAGTATTAAAGAATTGTTAATCTTTATTCATCAATTTTATTGTATCAATTTTTAAAAAATAAGCAAAAAATTTAAAAAACTCTTGGCGAATAAAAAATCCACTTAAATTTCAAGAGAATTCTAAAAATAGAAAAAGATGTTTAAATATTCTGGAATTAAATTTATTATGGTGTGATGGTTGGTATTTTTTGCGGCTCTGCTGGAATGGTGAATTCTTCTTGCGGTGGTGGATTCAGATTTAACGAAGTGGCAGTCAAAATAAATTCCCTGCCTTCTATTTTGGCACGCGATTCAAGCAGAATGTTTGTCTCTTTGTCAAGGCAGATATTTCCAACAGAAACGGTATAACAATTAGCAACTCTATTGGCGATATTCTTTGTGCCAATAAAAACCGGTTTTTCTTTTGAATAGGTTGTTGGATCAGAGCTTGGTTTATAAGTTGGCTCTGAAATTTTCATACAGGACCATTTGCCAAATATTTTGGTGCAAGAATAATAATTTTCTCCTAGGATGTAAATGCTAGTTAAAATCTGCTCGGTTTCTATCTCTATTTTTTTGGAATCACCCCTGACTGACTCCTTCCAGGTACCTTGCTGCTGAGGAAATATCATATTATAGGTTACGCTGTATGCGGCTGGCACCTGGCCAATTGTGGGACTGGTTGTAAATGTAAGACTAATTTGAGGAAGGTTTAATTTACCAAGTGAAGAAAGAACTCCCACTACCACTATGATAGCCGCCAATATAAGAGCACATATCCGAATTTTCTTTGTAAGCGCTTTAACCCATTTTTGGTGTTCACTTAATTGTGTTTCTTTAGGCACTTCTTTTGGTTTTTTCTTTTTTAAAATTGAAAAGAAAATGCCACCAATTATCAACACAATCAGCAATATCAAACTAAGATAGGTCATCATTTTTAATTTTTCTCTTTCAGGTGCTCCTGTGCCAACAGCATTTAGCAAACTATCCCATTTATCTTTCTTTAATTCTGATTTTTCTGTTTTTCCACTTGAATCAACAGTCATTATTTCTCCGGCATTCAATACAAACTTTTCGCCTTTTATATTTTCCACATCCAGTGTTCCTTCATTTAAATAAATGGTACTGATACTTTTAGCTGAGTCGTGTTCAACAATAAAATCAGTACCTCTAGGAGCTGTCACAGCAACTGGTGTCCTAACCTTAAACTTAAATCTCTCAAATTTACTTATCACTATTCTCAATTTGCCCTCTAATAACTGAAGCTCTCTTTTGAATTCTAAGGCGCTAAAATTGACTGAAGAATTGGGGCCCAAATATATCCGGCTTCCGTCAGAAAAAGCTACAATTGCATAGCTATCTGCTTTTGTTCTTATTCTGTCGCCTTTTTTAATTTCTGTATCTGAAGTAATTTTTTTCCAAGAACCATCGGGTTGAAGAACTTCAACATCTCCTCTCATATAGGAAATAGTTGCTTTTTTTGTTTCAGCTTCTTCTTTTTGTTCTTCAGTTGCTTTTTGCTGCTCCAAAAGTTCTTGCTCTTCTGTCCCCTTTTGCTCACCAAAATTCTGTTGTTCTTCTCCCATACACTTCCTCCAATCTTCCAAATCCTTGTTAAAATTTGCATCGCAAATACGTTCACACTCCTGTTCACCTTCTGTCGCATAGTATCCGCCATACTCATCCGCTCTATATTGCGCTCTGCAATTTTCAATGCATTTGGAATGAATAGCGCTGAGTTCTTCTAGGTCCCCGCAAGTGGCATAACTAAAGCCAACAAAAACAAATAACCCTAATAATGTTAATAGTGTTAGATAAATTATTTTCATAATTGATGTATGATTATTTATCATTCTTATATTTTACCATAATTATCGTAATTTGTTGCCAATAACTACAAAAAGCAATCCTGTTGCTCTGGAATTAAAAGTTAATCAAACATTTGAAATCATTTTACCGAATTTAATCCATAAATCTAGAAAAGGAAATTTTACCTGACGGAACTGCCCGCCGCCGCAGGCGGCGGGCTGAAAAAAAGCAAAACGGCGAAAAATAAAATTGTAGGAATTATGATTTTTTATAGTTTATTTAAAATAATTTGCCGAATATTAGGCCTGCAATAGTTGAATAAAATATAACTAACAAAACATAAACTGTCGTCTTTTTCGTCCCCAGAACTTTTCTAATCACCAACATATTGGGCAAACTTAATGAAGGACCGGCTAAAAGCAAAGCTAAAGCCGGGCCATTGTGCATTCCTTTGGCGATTAAAGCTTGTAAAATTGGAATTTCGGTTAAAGTGGAAAAATACATAAAAGCGCCAAAAATAGCTGACACTAAATTGCCAAAGATTGAATTGGAACCAACTAACTTAACAATCAAACTTTCTGGCAAAAATGGCATAATAAAGCCGGCCACAAACACGCCAATAAATAAAACAGGCAAAAGCATTTTGGCAAAATTCCAAGTTTCCTTCAGCCATTCTTTGGTTGTTTCTTGATGAAATTTGAAAATAGCAATGCCGGCGGTAATTAAAGCTAAGAGAATCATTAAACTAAATTTGATTATTTTATCAATCTGCAAGCCGTTAACTATTAAAATGCCAACCAGAGCAACAAAAAAAACAACTAAAATTTTTTTGCCAATTTTTATTTCTTTGTATTCTTCCATAAATAATCCACCGGCTTCTGTTTTTTCTCTAAAAATCCATTGCATTGACAGACCAACTAATACAGATAATGAAATAGCAGATATTACCCGAGCCAAGCCAATTTTAAATCCTAAGACAGACATTGTTAAAAACATGGCCGCGATATTAATCGCTGGACCGGAAAAAAGAAAAGTAATTGCCGGGCCGAGTCCAGCGCCTCTTTTTCTAATGCCGGCAAATAATGGTAGAATGGTGCAAGAACAAACAGCTAAAATAGAACCGGAAATGGAAGCCAAAGAATAAGAAATATATTTTTTGGCTTGACCGCCTAAATAGCGCAAAACAAAATCCTTTTTCACAAAAACCGAAATCGCTCCGGCAATAAAAAATGCCGGCACCAAACAAGTCAAAACATGCTGGCGGGCATATTCATTTAAGAGTTTAAACCCTGATAAAATCGCGCCAGTAAACAAAGCCGAATTCATCGGCATAAAATAAAACAGCAAAAACAAACTGACCAGCAAAATAAAGATATTAATTTCTTTTTTCATAAATTTATTTAAGCCAGCTCTTTATTTCTTCAATATCAGGAATTCTGCCAGCGGCTTTGACCTCTTCATTAATCACAAGAGCGGGAGTGGACATTACTCCATATTCAATAATTTTGTCTATTTCATAAATATGTTCAACTTGAACATCTTTCAAACCAAGCTCTTCCACCGCTTTTTTCGCGTTGGTTTCTAATTTCTGGCAATTAGGGCAGCCAGAGCCCAAAATTTTGATAATCATATTTTTATCTAGTTATTTAATAAAATGAGATAATAAAGAAATGAATTTTTTAATATTTTTTTGATTTAGGAAATAAATAATTTTTGTACTTTCTCGGCGCGATTTGACTAAGCCAAAATCTTTTAAAACTTTCAAATGATGGGAAACTAAATTTTGGGGAAGTTTTAAACACTGCCAAATGTCGCAAACGCATTTTTCTTGATTTTGTAAGATGCACAAAATTTTCAGACGATTTTCTTCTGAAATAACTCTCAAAAAATCCATAACTTCTTTGAGTTTAGTTTTTGACTTTTTAATTTTACAACAATTCATATAACTATCCACAAATATCAATCTATATTGATATTTTATCTTTTAAGAGTAAAATGTCAAGCGCTAATTATTTTTAACTAAAAACTTCTTCTTAGCGATAAAAATTTCCCGTCGGCTTGCGAGTAAAAAATAAAACAAGGAGGAGAAAAATAATTTTTCATTTTTCGTGGCTCCGGAATTAAAACAGGAACAAACCCCGAAGGAGAACCTCGAAGCACAACAAGTTGGCTACGGGGCAGGCAAGTTCCCTACGGGGCATGCTTTTGAAATTATTTTACCAAATTTAATTCACAAATCAAAGAAACGAAACTTGACCTGACGAACTGCCCGCCGGCTCGCGGGCAAAAAATTTCCGGGGAAATTAAACCTCCTAAAACCCCTCCATTTTTTGCCCGCTCGCCAAAAGATCATCAAAAATTAAAACGCTGAGTTGAGCTTATATTACCCCTACGCTTGACAAAATTACAGTGATAGTGATAAACTAATATCATAGATCTTTGACAACAACCCTAAAGTCCTATTTTTCTTATTGTCTCGCTGGGCCAATAGTGTTAAAAGAAAATCCATTGTGGATTTTCTACCCAAGAGATGATAAGAAAAGGTAGGCAAGAAAGGAGGAAAAGCCATGAGACGCGACTGGAGCAAGTTCCAACCGAAAGCGGTTGTCGCTTCATCAGAGAAGCAAAACCGCACCAACATGGGGCGCCCTTGTTGCGGCGGTTCGTGCATCGGCGGCAACTGCAAAGCCGTTCCGAAAATCGCTACCACCTTCAAGTAGGAATGGCGAATCCCCACAGGGCCCCATCGTGCAAATGCTTTGGGGCCTATTTTTCCAGAAAGGAGGTATAAGAAAATGAAACGGATGTTTATTCCAGAAAAAACCGTCTTCTACATAGAAGCCGATGAACAAGTAGGAACTATTCATAACTTGGAGAATGGCAAAAGAGCCTATGTTAATGCCGATACAATTGAAGTAATTCAGCATTTAATTCAAGGTAATAGTCTCGATTCTTTCTTTCCAGTAGAAATACCACAAAAAGAGAGAAGCGAACTTATTCTGCAAAGTGAATCCGTGTTGCACGAGTTGACGGCCAATGGGCTTTTAACTGAAAATAGGCCGACTCATCAGGGGCTTATTAAAAAAGTAAGAGCCAACCCGCCGCTTAGAGTGGTTTTTATTGAACTGACCAAAAAATGCAATTTGCGGTGCAAGCATTGTTATGTCTCCAATTGTGGTGATTATGTAGAACACATGAATGATGGCCAAATGACATTCGCCAAGATTTGCGATCTAATATCGCAAGTTGACGAATTGGGGGTAATGGAACTCCAACTTACTGGCGGAGAACCATTTATCCTGCCATATGTTCTTGAAATCATTAAAGAGGTGCAAAAAAGATTGATTCCCTGTTCTATTTTCACCAATGGGACATTGATAACCGAAGATGTTTTCAGATACATATCTGAAAACAATTACGGCTTGATTTTTTACATAAGCCTAGATGGTTATCAGAAAACACATGACAGTTTTCGTAGAAGCCAAGGGTCGTTCCAAAAAACCACTGAAACTATTCGAAGATTGTTGCGGACTGGGTGCGATGTTAGAATAAACACTTCCATCGGCAAACACAACATTGCTGAAATGTGTCAATTCATCGAGTTCGTAAAAAACGAATTTGGTGTTTTGCACAGATTGGTTACTGTAGAGCCGATTGGGCGTGCCAACGCCGAAATGACTATCACTGTTGAAGAATTCGCGAGTTTGCTTCAAGAAAGTCATAACACATTTGAATTTCTTGATAGCCATGATTCAATCGCGGATTGGTCAACCCCAGCCTGCGGAATCGGATCATCAATGTTGTTTATTGACGCGTATGGCAATGTGTCATTTTGCCCAACTCTGACACAGAGAGAAAATCCGGAGTTCCTAGCAGGAAATATCACCATTTCTTCCGTAAAGGACATTTGGGAAAACTCTCCGGTTTTCAAAAAAATCAGAGGTTTTCAATGCAAAGATGTAGAACAATGTCGTTTCCGTGAACTTTGCAAAGGAGGTTGTCGAAGTCGCGCATTCCTCTCCACTGGCGACATAAATTCACCCGATCTCACAATGTGTTTGTTGTACAACTCGAGACAGACAAAACAGATTTAAGCCCAATCATTCGTGATTGGGCTTTATTTTTTGCGATTAAAATGGTATTATTTAATCATGAATTTGCCAAAGGTAAAATTTATTGATATTCCATTATCCAAAGAGGTTGATTGGATACATGGTTTTTTATTTCAAAATAAATGGGGTTGGGGTAAATATATAATTAAAAAGCACCCAGGAATTAAAAAGATTTTTTCTCTCAAGAAAGAAACGGAGCAGATAAAATTTTTGAAAAATTATATTATTGAATTTAGAAAAGAAAATAAAAAACTAATAGAAGAAAATAAAACAAGATACCAAAAAGAATGGCAAAAAATTGAAAAAGATTTTTTCATTGTACTCTCACAAATTTTGCAAATCGATTGGCCTCAAAATAGAAAAATAATTAAAGCAATGGTTTCTATCAACCCAATTTGCCCCCGCTTCTTAAATGATTGGAGTTTTTCTATTTTTTATAACTACAAAAAAACATCTCATGCGATGGAAGTTATTATGCACGAGTGTTGCCATTTTTTGTATTTTGAAAAATGGAAACAATTATATCCAAAAGCAAATAATAAAAAATTTGAATCGCCTTATTTAGAGTGGCATTTGAGCGAAATTTTAGCGCCAATCATCTTAAATGATGTCCGAATCCAGAAGATGTTAAAGCACAAAGCAGATTTTTATACTGAACATAAAAGAATAAAAATAGCTGGTAAAGACGCTCCGAAATATTTTAACGACTTATACAACAAAGTTGCCAGAAACAAAAAATTTGATGAATTTTTAAAAGAATCTTATTGGGCAATCAAAAAGAATAGTAAGTTATTTAAAATATAAGCTCAAATCAGCGTTTTAATTTTTGATGATCTTTTGGCGAGCGGGCAAAAATGGAGGGGTTCAAGGGGAGGAAATTTTTGCCCGCGAGCCGGCGGGCAGTTCGTCAGGTCAAGTTTCTTTTCTTTGATTTATGGATTAAATTCGGCAAAATGATTTCAAAAGTTTGAGAGGGTTTTAATTCGTGGCTCCGCGGGTAGGATTCGAACCTACAACCCACTGCTTAACAGGCAGCTGCGCTACCGTTGCGCCACCGCGGAATATCTTTCTAATTATTAGAATATAACAATAATTAAAAATTTTCAACCCCCAATTAATTATTGGTAATTAAAAGCCGAGCCTCGCGGTAGCGAGGCGAAGCAAAACAAGAAAACTTCATTCCCTTCGAACATTGGAAATTGGAAATTTGGAATTGGAAATTGGTAATTGGAAATTTGAAATTAGTAATTCCTAATATCCTTTCAACTTCTTCAAAGCCTCATGCTCCCTTATTTTCTCCAAGGCCTTGGCTTCAATCTGACGAATTCTTTCTCTAGTTACGCCAAACTCTTTCCCCACTTCCTCAAGTGTATGAGTGGGATTATCCTCTAAACCAAAACGCATTGTTAAAATTTTTTGTTCGCGCGGAGTTAAATCTTTCAAAATTTCTTTTAATTTTTCTTTTAACAAATTTCGAGCAGCCTCCAAAGAAGGCGGCGCCGTTTTTTCATCTTTAATAAATTCAGCCAAAATAGAATCTTCTTCTTCATCACCCACTGGCGTCTCCAATGAGGTTGTGTCTTGAGAAATTTTTTGAATATGATAAACCTTTTCTACCTCCACGCCCATTTCTGCGGCAATTTCCTCTGGCAAAGGTTCACGGCCCAAATCCTGCAGCAAGCGACGCCGGGCTTGATTATATTTGGAAATCGTCTCAATCATATGAACCGGAATTCTAATGGTCCGCGATTGGTCAGCCAAAGCGCGTGTAATGGCTTGTCTAATCCACCAAGTGGCATAAGTGGAAAACTTATAACCACGGCGCCAATCAAATTTTTCCACCGCTCTAAACAAACCTAAATTGCCTTCTTGGATTAAATCCAACAAAGTTAAATTAGGACTACGGCCAACATATTTTTTGGCAATCGAAACCACCAAGCGCAAATTGGCTTGGGCAAGCCGTTTTTTGGCTTCCTCATCGCCTTTTTCAATTCGCTTTGCCAATTCCTTCTCTTCAGCCGCTGTGATAAAAGGAATTTTGCCAATTTCTTTAAGATATAGTTGAACTGGATCAACTTTTCCCTCGCCAACTTTCCTGGCTTTTTTGCCTTTTTCTTCTAAGGTAATAAATTCGCGCGGTTCCTCAATTCTGATTCCTTCTTTTTCCAATTGTTCATAAAGATAATCCAATCCCTCAATATCTCTTTCTACCGCAGGAAAATAAGCTAAAATTTCTGAATAGGTAACAAAACCGCGTTGCCGGCCTTTTTGAATCAAATCTTGCAATTTGGCCGGATCAAAAATTTTCTCTTTCATTCTTTTTATTTCTTTTTTGGCGCCTCGTGGCCGACCGCGTCTTCCTCTTTTTTTTCTAACAACCTTCTTTTTCCGCTTTTTTATAATTTTCTTTTTTCTCTTCTTTGTGTCAGCCTTTCTTTTTTTAGTTGTTTTTTTGCGTTGTTTTTTTACTCTTGGCATTTTTGTTTTTGTTTAAGTAATTCATTAAATAATTTGGTTAATTCTTCAACTTTTGACCAATTTTCTTCTTCTTCCGCTTTTTTAATCTGCTGCGAAATCTGGTCTAATTGGTTATTAATCTCAATTAAAGCCAGTTCTTTTAAACAGGCTTTAATTTCTGACACAATCGCCTCCTCAGCCATCTCTTCAATCTCAGCCCGTAAAGCTAAATAATTATAAACCTCTGAATCAATTTTATCTCTTTTTTCAAAATTTAGCAAAATTTCTTTAATCGGTTCTGAAAATCGATTAATCTCCTCTGGTGTAATTAAAGCAAAATTCTGCGGCGACTTCAAAAGCAATACCACCAATCTCTCCTCTAACAATTCCTTCCGGGATTTCACTGGCAAATTCTTAACCTCCTCTGGCTCAATGCCCCAAATCTCTGGATATTCCCCTTCTTTAATTTTAGCCAACTCCCCTTCAATCACTTCTTCTTTAACATTAAACCGCCGCGCCAATTCTTTAATCCAATGATTTTGTTCTATTTTGTCTGGAACTCTTTTAATCACTGGCAAAAGTATGCGACTAATCTGTTTTTTACCTTCAGCTGTCTTTGCATCCCGGCCAGCAAAGGCTGACTCAAAATAAAAATCCATTATTGACTTGGGCTGATTTAACGCTTCTAACCATTCTGAAGGATTTTGGGCAATAATTTCAGCCGCATCTTTGCCGCCAGCCAAACGCAAAATTTTAATATTAAACCCTTGCATTTGCGCTAAATCAATGCCGCGTTTGGTCGCGCTTTCTCCTGCCACATCCATATCAAAACCCAAAAGCAAATTCTCAGTATATCTTTTTAAAATTTTTAATTGCTGGGGAGTTAAGGCCGTACCAGAAGTGGCTACTGTATTTAATGTGCCAATCTGGTGCGCCATAATCACATCAGTATAACCTTCAACCAAAATGCAAGCATCTTTCTCCCGAATAGCCATTTTGGCTTTGTCTAAACCGTACAAAACCTGGCTTTTATCATAAAGTGGAGTTTCTGGCGTGTTAATATATTTAGCCACTTCTTCTTTGTCTTTTTGCTTAAAAACACGACCACCAAAACCAATTACTTGCGAATTTAAATCAAAAATGGGAAAAATAATCCGGCCCCGAAACCGATCATAAGATTGGAAATGAGAAGTTGGAAATTGGAAATTAGGATTCTCTTCTCTTTTAACCGCTAAGCCAGCTTTAATCACTTCTCCTTCGCTGTATCCTTGGGAAGTCAAAAATTCTAAAAGACCTTGCCAAGTATCCGGCGCATAACCCAAGCGCCATTTTTTAATTGATTCTTCATTAATTCCCCGATTTAAAAGATATTGTTTAGCAGCCTGACCAGCCCTGCTTTCCTTTAATTGTTTTTCAAAAAAACAACAAGCCAATTCGTTAATTTCGTAAAGTCGTTGCTTAAGCGTCTGCCATTGTTTATATTCCGGCGTTAATGGTTTTAATTCTACGCCCGCCCGCCGCGCCAAAATCCTTAAAGCATCGCCAAACTCCACGCTTTCAATCTGCATCACAAATTTAAAAACATCGCCGCCTAAACCGCACCCAAAACAATGCCAAATTTGGCGCGCTGGTGAAACAAAAAAAGAAGGTTTTTTCTCAGAATGAAATGGACAATTAGCGCGATAATTCGCGCCGGTCTTTTGCAATTTAATATAAGAACCAATCACCTCAACAATATCCAGGCGATTTTTAATTTCATCTACTGCTGAGTTTCCATTCATAATTAAAATATTAAAAATATGTAAAAACGAGGCGTGAAAAGAGAATTTCTTCTCTTAGAACAGTGAAGAAAGCAGAAAAAATTAGGTGAGAAATTTTATTTAATTTGGCAAAATTCGCTCAAAACTTTCTTGGCTTTTTCTAAATTCTTTTCCTCCACCCACAGATAGTTGGTTTTATAGGTAGAAACATTAAAAACGCTAATACCAGCATCAGCTAAAGGTTTAGTCAAAGCAGCAATAATTCCCACAGCATACAAGCCTTCAATCACTCCTTCTAAACGAAAAGCGCGCCAATCTTTTTCAGCTAAAACGCCGCCGGGAATTTTTTCCTGTGGAGCCACAATTGATAATTCCTGATCAGTTCGACTAATAAAATAAAATTCGCTATCTAAAACCCATTCAGGCAATGGCGTATTTTTATCTAAATAACAAATCGCCCATTTCTGCGGCAAAACACTTAAACTAAATTTTTTGGCTACGGCTGTCATAAATACTTTCTAAGAATAGTATAACAAATCAAAAAATAAAGGCAAGTTTTTGTAACCACTTGACAGAATTTAAATAAAGTTTTATAAACTATAAAGCACCTTAACAAGGTTTTAATATATAGGCAAGGTATAAGTGAGATGAGTTTAAACAAAAAAGTTAGGTAAAAAAATCAAAAAGGAGGTAAGAAAGATGAGAAAAGTAATGTTAATCGGATTAATCTTAATTCTCTGGAGCATCACTAGTTGTATAACAGAACAGGAGGAAAATAAATACATCTACGAGAATACGCTGCCTGATAGTAATGGCAAGCCTGATAATAATGGCAAGAAAAATAATAGTTTGACTTGGCAGCAAATCTACTTAGACAATATTTTATCAGTGGTCAAGGTAGAAATGCATTGGTGCATTAAGTATGAATATGATGAAGAACCTTATTGTTACTATGTGGATCATGGATCTGGTTTTATTGTTGGAGAAAATGTTGTGGCTACGAACTGGCATGTAGCTGAATACTTTTTTGAACCGTTAGATTTACATAACTTACCGTCGTCTATTGGTTTTCCGAAACTTTATGTAAAATATCCGGCCGAGCAAACATTAAATGACAATGAATTTCTTAAGGAACCTGTAGAGGTGACTGGAGTTTATTCTGGACTAAAGTATTATAATATCGCCTTACTCCAAGTCAACACTCTGGGACGAAAGCCGGTCAAATTGAATTCACAGCGCTGGGAAGATGCTGAAATTCTTTCGCCAGTGATGGCTATGGGATATCCACTAAATTTTGAATTCGTATCCGCCACCACAGGAAGAATTACTGGCATTCTAACTAATGCCAATAACAATATTTGGTGGATAAAGCCAGAAACAAAGCTGTACAAAGTTGATGTGCAAATTGACACTGGCGACTCTGGTGGTCCACTCTTTAATAAAGAAGGCGAAGTTATTGGCATTAACTTTGCTGTGAATCGTTATTATTCAAATCTGGTTCTGGCAAATCTGGCTCTGGCAAGTGATTATCTGAAAAAAATTGATTTGACTAATCTTGAATTTGAAACCAGAAGTTTTCCTAACCCAGAGGATTATCAAAGCTCAACATTGTTTGATTTAGAAGGGGAAGTCAAAAGAGGAGAAGAAAAAAAATTGCTGGCTACATTTATTGGAAAAAGGGGTCACTTCTATAAAGTGGTGGCTAAAGGTGTAAATCATGAGCAAATACCACCAGCCAGTACAGTTTTAATTTTAGAATTCCCCTCCTTTTCCTTTTATTCTATTACTTTGCCAGATTATGAGAATTATTTAGAAACTCATATTTATTGGCAATGGCCTGATGGCTGGCCAGACAATCTACCAGTTTTGGTTTATATTCAAATGGCTGAAAATTACCAGCCACCTGAAGATCAATCTGGCTGGTACGAAGTGAGCGGTTATGATTTTTATCTGCCAGAGTAATTAACAATCAAGGCGGAAATAATACATTATTTCCGCCTCTTTATTTTACTAAATTAATTGGTTTATTTTTTAAAAACGATTTAATATTTTCAATCGTGGTATCTAAAATTCTGGTTAAAGCCTCTTGGCTATTGAAAGCGTTATGAGGAGTGATAATAACATTGGGTTGGTTAATTAAAATATGATTTTCCAAAGCTGTTTTTAAATCGCAGCCCTTTTTAAAATTAACAGTTAAAAGCTCTCTTTCCTCTTTGATAAAACATTCTTCCTCTAAAACATCCAAACCAAGCCCAGCAAAAATTCCTTGTTTTAAACCCTTCAAAAGAGCAGTAGTATCGCAAATTCCACCCCTAGCAGTATTTATTAAATAACACCCTCTCTTAAATAATTTTAAACTCTTTAAATTTATTAAATGATGAGTTGCTTTATTATATGGGACATGAAGGGTGATAATATCAGAATTTTTGAATAAATAGTTTAAAGAAACATACTTAAAGCTATTTTGTTTCGCGAATTTTTGATCTTTCTTAATATCAAAGGCCAAAACATTCATCTCAAACCCTTTAGCAATTCTAATCACGTGCCGACCGATATTACCCACACCAACGACACCTAAGGTTTTTCCTTTCAAATCGAAACCGCGAAGATTCTCCAAAGAAAAATCGCCTCTTTTAACCCTTTCCCATGAAAAAGGAATTTTCCGTGATAAAGCCAAAATTAAAGCAAAAGTATGTTCAGCAACCGTATTTTCTCCATAGGTTGGCACATTGGAAACTAAAATATTTTTACTCTGGCAACTTTTTAAATCAATATGGTCAAAACCGGTTGAGCGTGTTGTAATATATTTTAAAGATTTTAAAGAATCAATAATTTTCTTATCAATAAGAGAGTAAATAAAAGGAGATAAAATATTAATATCAATAATTTTCTTTAAATTTTTTAAAGTTAATTTATCTTCAAAAAATATTAAATCAAAACCTTTTAGTCGTGATTTTAAATAATCTATCTCCCATGGCTCAGTTTCAAAAAATGCGATTTTTAATTTTTTCATATTTTGCAATTTATTAAACTGCGGAGGAGGTGGGACTCGAACCCACAACCCGCTTTTTACACGGGTACAGGTTAGCAACCTGCTGGCTTGCCTTTCGCCGCACTCCTCCCTATTAAATTATCCTACCATAAATATTAAAAAACTCAATTAATTAACTCGGTTGTTAAAAATTAATTTTTATGATAGATTTGAGAAAAGCGCCCGTAGTTTAATGGATAAAGCGCGAGGTTGCGGACCTCGAGATTGCAGGTTCGATTCCTGCCGGGCGCACTATTAAATATGCTTTTTGCAACGCCGATTGAAAAAGTTTCACGGATTGGCCCGCAATATCAAAAAAGATTAAGCCGGCTAAAAATTAAAACTGTTGGCCAGTTAATTTTTCATTTTCCTCATCGTTATGAAGATTTTTCCAATATCACCACAATCGCGCAAGCAGAAATGAATAAGCCCATCTGCTTGCAAGGTGAAATTACTTCAATTAAAAATATCCGCACCTTCCGCAAAAGAATGTATTTGACTGAAGCAGAACTAAAAGACGATTCAGGAAAAATTAAAGTGGTTTGGTTTAACCAACCTTATTTAATCAATACCCTAAAAAAAGGCGATCTGGTTCTTTTAACTGGCAAAATTGTTTCAAAAAATGGCAAAAAATATCTTTCCAGCCCGGCTTACGAAAAAATAATTGACAAAGCAAATTTTGACCCAACACACACAGGCCGCATTATTCCAGTTTATCCAGAAACTGAAGGTGTTTCCTCGCGCTGGCTGCGCTTCATTATTAAACCATTGCTGACAAAAATCAGAAACCAAATTCCTGAAACTTTACCAATTGAGATTTTAGAAAAAGAAAAACTTTTGCCAATTCGAGAAGCCATCTGGCAAATTCATTTTCCAGACGATTTTAATAAAGTGGCGGCAGCCAAACAGAGATTTGTTTTTGAGGAACTTTTTAATTTGGCTTTGCTTGTTCTTTGGGAAAAATTAAAATTAGCCAAAGAAAAAGCTTTAAGCATTCCAACCAATCTCACAGAAATTAAAAATTTTCTTAATGCTCTACCCTTTCAATTAACTGACGATCAAAAAAAAGCGCTCTGGCAAATTCTCAAAGATTTAGAAAAACCTCAACCAATGAATCGCTTGCTTAATGGTGATGTTGGTTCTGGCAAAACAGTCGTGGCAACCATCGCGGCCTTAAATACCATTAGCGCCGGCTTTCAAGCGGCTTTTATGGCACCAACAGAAATTTTAGCTAAACAACATTTTAAAACTCTGCAAAATTTCTTAAAACCCTGGGGCGTTAAAATTGCTTTAATGACGGGCAAAGAAAATTTTCTCAATGACCAAAAATTAAAAAGAAAGGAAATTTTAGAAAAAATAAAAACAGGCGAGGTTAATTTAATTCTGGGCACGCATGCCTTAATTCAAGAAGAAGTAGATTTTAAAAAATTAGGTTTGGTGATTATTGATGAACAACATCGTTTTGGTATTGAGCAAAGGGCTAAATTATGCCGAAAACAAAATTTCACCCCTCACCTACTTTCTATGTCAGCCACGCCCATTCCCCGCACTTTGGCGCTGACGATTTATGGTGATTTAGATTTATCTTTGATTAAAGAATTACCAGCTGGCCGCAAACAAATTATTACGCGTATTGTTCCGCCTGAAGAAAGACAAGTCACTTATGAATTTATTAGACAAGAAGTTAAAAAAGGCCGCCAAGTTTTTGTGATTTGTCCACGCATTGAACCAAGCAAGAAAAAAGATAATGAGGAACAAGGTTTATTTTTATCTGAATTAACTGATGAAAGAAAATTGGTCTGGGCCGAAATAAAAGCAGTTAAAAATGAATATGAAAAATTGGCTAAAGATATTTTCCCTGATTTAAGAGTTGGCATGCTTCATGGCAAGATGAAAACAACTGAAAAAGAAGAAATTTTAAACAAATTTAAAAACAGGGAAATTGATATTCTGGTTGCAACTTCAGTTGTTGAGGTGGGTATTGATTTTCCCAATGCCACTATCATGATGATTGAGGATGCAGATAAGTTTGGCTTGGCGCAACTTCATCAATTTCGCGGTCGAGTCGGCCGTGGCGACCAACAATCTTATTGTTTTTTATTTTCGGAATTTATTTATAATCCGCGCCTTAGAGCCATGACTTTATATCAAGATGGCTTTACTTTGGCAGAAAAAGATTTAAAATTGCGCGGGCCGGGCGATTTAACCGGCTTAAGACAATGGGGTGTGCCTGATTTGGTGATGGCTTCTCTTCTAGCCGATTTGGAGTTGGTAGAACGAGCGAGGCAAAGAGCCAAAGAAATTTTAGCAAAAGACCCTAATTTAAAAAATTATCCTTCGCTCCGCGAAAAATTAAAAGAATTTCAACAAAGAATTCATTTAGAATAATTCATCTCCTCTTTTCTTATTTTTTCTGTAACCCAAAAATCCAAACGCTTCTGAAGGGCTAATCTTGTTTGTGATTCTAAGGCTGGAAAAGAACCAAAAACAATTAAAACAATCGGCAATAATAGCCATTGTAAAACCATAGCCACTGATTTCCAGCGACTAAAGTGCGGAGGCCGAGGAGGTAAAAGAGAAAAATTAAGTATTGCTGAAACCAACATACCAAACATCGCTATGGTCATCAGCAAACTAGTAACCTGAGGCAAATTGTAAGACAAAAGACTGACGCGAAAAGACATATTGCCCAGAATTAAAGGCAACCAACCAAAAAAGAAAATAATCAAAGCCGCCACTGCCCAAGAACAAAAACCATCTAAAATAATCCAAGAATGGCGAATTTTCTCGCGCCAGAGAATTTTTTTATTCTGCAAAAAACCATAAAGCAAATAAGGAATATTTTCACAACCCCAACTCCAGCGTCTTTGCTGTTTATACTGATTGATAAGCGTGTGGAAAAATGTTTTGGCCATAACTGCATCCATAGAAATCGGATAATAAAGAGGCACGACTCGGTAATCGCCATTATAAAAAAGATAGGCTTTCCAAAAAATTCGCGAATCATCAGAAACTAAATTATTTGGATAACCAACTTCTTTTAAGGTTTTAAAAGATAAAGCATGGGAAGAATAACTGACCAATTGCTCTGGCCTCTCTTGTTGAATCATTTGCCAAAAAGTACCAGAAACAGCCACCAAACGGGAAAACACTGGCACTTCCCAGATATTATTTGCATAAATAGGAATTGGCTGATAACTGGCTCTTAAAGGATTGGGTGTTTTTAAATAATGCCAAGTTAAAACTGCAAAATATTCTGGAAAAGGTCTGGTATCAATATCAAAATTAGAAACAATAATTTTTTCTTCAGGCAAACCGCTTTGTTTAATTAACTTCTCGGCTTCTTTTACTGCCCAAGCCACATTAGATCCTTTGCCAGGAAATTCACCGGGTAAATTTTTAGGATGAATGGTTATTAAAAATTTAAAGAACTTATTGCCAAACTCTTTTTGCGCTTGGGCTAATACTTTTTTGATTGCTTCTCCGCCACGCTCTTCGCCAGTTAAAACAACCATTATTTTTTCTTTAGGATAATTGGCTTCATAAATTGCTTGTAATGAGGAACGAACAATAGAAATATCTTCACGACATAAAGGCAAAATAACCAAATGATAAATCTCTGACCAATTTTCAAGTTCTTTTACTTTAGCCAACCAATTAATTGAAAGATTTTTTTTCATCAAACGATAACCTGATAACTGATGAAAAGATAAATAAAAAACCTTTGTCAACCAAAAACAGGCAAAGGCAATAATAAAAAAGGTGGCAATTTCTGGCGCCAACCATGATAATAAAAAGATCAAACAGAAAATACCCCAAGAAAGAAAACCGGGTAGAATTTCTAAACAACGATAGAGTAATCTTTGCCGACGATTAGCTAAATCCTTAGCTGAAGCCAAATTAAGATAATTCTCTTTGGTCATGTGGCCCCAACCGGATTTGAACCGGTGTTTACAGGTTGAAAACCTGGTGTCCTAGACCAGACTAGACGATGGGGCCATAATCAGTTATTTACTAAATAGAAACTAACACGGAATTTGAAAAAAATCAATAATTTAGATAGGATAAAAGAAAATTTTATCTTACAAAAATATGAAAATTTTAGGCATTGACACTTCTTGTGACGATACAGCTGTTGGCTTAATTCAAACTGAAGGTAAAAAAATTAAAGTGTTGGCTGATGTGGCTTCTTCGCAAATTAAAATCCATGCTCCTTATGGAGGTGTTTATCCTTTTTTGGCTAAAAGAGAGCACCAAAAAAATTTGCCCATTGTTTTTAAAAAAGCCCTTCAAAAAAGCCGTCTTTCTGAAAAAGAAATTGATTTAATTGGTGTAACCATTGGCCCGGGATTAGAACCTTGTTTATGGACTGGCATTAATTTTGCTAAAACTTTGGCGCAAAAATTTAAAAAACCTCTTTTGCCAATTAATCATATTGAAGCGCATATTTTGATTAATTTTCTTAATCTGAAACAACCTTTAAATATTAAAAATATTTTTCCAGCCATTTGTTTGGTGGTGAGTGGAGGTCACACCCAATTAATTTTAATGAAAGATTTTGGCCATTACCAAATTTTGGGCGAAACCCGCGATGACGCGGCTGGTGAATGTTTTGACAAAACTGCCCGCATTCTCGGTCTCACCTATCCCGGCGGACCAGCCATTGCTCAATTAGTTAATAAAGTTAAACCGAAAAAGAAATTATTGTTGTGGCGCAAAAAATTAAAAATCAGTTTGCCTCGACCTATGCTTCGTCAAAAAAATTATGATTTTAGTTTTTCTGGATTAAAAACTGCTGTCCTGTATCAATATCAAAAAGCAAAAAACAAAAATCAAAAATATATTCAAACAATGGCTTGGGAAATCCAACAAGCAATTATTGATGTTTTAGTTCAGAAAACTTTAAGAGCAGCCAAACATGCTAAAGCCAAAAGTATTATTTTGGGCGGCGGAGTTGTGGCCAATACTGAATTAAGAAAACAATTCAAAAAAGAATCATTGGCGCTGATAGCAAAAAATCATTTATTAATGCCACCTCCCCAATTTTGCACTGATAATGGAATTATGGTAGCCCTGACTGCTTCTTATCATTGGCCAGAAAGAAATCTTAAAAAATGGAACCAAATTAAGGCTGAAGCTAACTTAAGGTTATAGAAAAATTTGATTAATTAGATATAATTAAATATAACTATGGAACTATCTAAAACTTACCAACCGCAAAAAATAGAAAATAAAATTTATAATTTCTGGTTAAAAACTGGTTTCTTTAATCCTGACAAACTGCCGCGCCGCCACAAAAAACCATTTACGATTATTATGCCGCCACCTAATGCCAATGCGCCATTGCATATGGGCCATGCGGTTTTTATTACTTTAGAAGATTTAATGATTCGTTATCAAAGAATGAGGGGCAGAAAAACACTTTGGCTGCCCGGCGCTGACCATGCTGGTTTTGAAACGCAAGTTGTTTTTGATAAAAAACTGGAAAAAGAAGGTAGAGATCGTTTTCAAATCCCTCCCCAACAACTCTATCAAGAGATTCTTGAGTTTACTTTAAAAAATAAAAAAATCATGGAAAACCAACTCAAAAAGATGGGGGCGTCGTGTGATTGGTCAAGAAAAAAATTCACTTTAGATCCAAAGATTATTAAAGTTGTTTACCAAACATTTGAAAAACTAAAAAAAGACGGACTCATTTACCAGGGCCAAAGAATTATTAATTGGTGCCCCAAACACCAAACCGCTCTTTCTGATATTGAAACTAAATATAAAACCTGCACTGATCCTCTTTATTATATGAAATATGGACCAATTGAAGTGGCAACAGTTCGTTTAGAAACACAGTTCGGCGATACCGCCATTGCAGTTAATCCCAATGACCCGCGCTATCAAAAATATATTGGCCAAGAACTAGTGGTAGACACTTTATTGGGTAAGAAAAAATTAAAAGTCATTGCTGACAAAGTAGTTGATCCGGAATTTGGCACAGGCGCGGTCAAAGTAACGCCAGCCCATGATCCGGTTGATTTTGAAATTTGGCAAAGACATCGCCAAGAAATTCCCGGACCAATTCAGGTGATTGATAAATTTAGCCGTCTTAATGAACAGGCTGGTCCTTATCAAGGCTTAAAAATAAAAGAGGCTAGAGAAAAAATTGCTCAAGATATGATTAAAAAAGGACTGTTGGATCCCAATAAAACCAATCACCAGTATCAGCACAATGTAGCAGTGTGTTATAAATGTGGCTCTTTAATTGAACCAATGATTTTAGACAACCAATGGTTTATTAAAATGACTACGCCGCCCAAAAGTGGTGGTCTTTCTTTAAGAGATTTAGCCATGAAAGCAATCAATGAGAAGAAAATTGTTTTTATCCCGCCACGGTTTAAAAAAATTTTCTGCCACTGGATGAAAGATTTACGCGATTGGAATATCTCCCGGCAAATTGTCTGGGGCATTCCTATCCCCAATGATCCAGCTGGTCAAGTCTTTGACACCTGGTTTTCTTCTGGCCAATGGCCCTTTGCGACCCTCCTGGCGTCAGGCAGCTCAAAATCAAAAAGCAAAAAACAAAAAGCAAAATTGCTGTGGACGACGAAAGATTTTGAAAGTTTTTATCCTACTGATGTGATGGAAACAGGTTGGGACATCTTATTTTTCTGGGTTGCCCGCATGATTATGTTGGGTTTATATATGACTGGCCAAGTGCCTTTTAAATATGTTTATTTGCACGGTTTGGTTAGAGATAAAGAAAGACAAAAAATGTCTAAATCAAAGGGCAATGTGATTGATCCGTTGGGCGTTGCTACTCTTTATGGCACTGATGCGGTCCGAATGGCTTTGGTAATTGGCAATACGCCAGGCAATGATGTAATTATTTTTGAAGAAAAAATTCGCGGTTACCGCAATTTTGCTAATAAAATCTGGAATGCCAGTCGTTTTGTTTTAATGAATTTAAAAGATTATCAAGATACTAAAATAATGCTCTCGGCTAAAGATAAAAAATATTTAGCGCAACTAAAAAAATTAGTGAAAGAAGTAACGAAACTAATGGATAATTTTCGTTTTTATGCCGCAGCCGAAAAAATCTACCATTATTTCTGGCATACCTTCTGCGATAAAATTATTGAAGAACAGAAAGAAAGATTAAATCAACCTAAAGAAAGAAAAAAAGCGCAAAAACTTTTACTAACCATTTTATTAACCAACCTCAAGCTCCTTCATCCTTTTATGCCTTTTATCACTGAAGAAATTTATCAAAAATTGCCTTTGCGAAAGAAAAAGAAATCAATTATGATTGAGAATTGGCCCCAATAAAATTATGCTGCTTTATATTTTTTATATATTTTTGGGAATTTTGCCGACGCTTGTTTGGCTTTTATTTTATTTAAAAAAAGATGCTCATCCTGAACCTAAAATAATGGTTTTTAAAATTTTTCTCTTAGGTTTTTTAATGGCTTTACCAGCAATTTTAATTGAATTAGGATTAACCAATGCTTTCAATCTTTTAAAAGAAATAAACTTTCCAGACAATTTAATTCTTTTTTTGAATCTCTTTATTGCTGTAGCTTTAGTGGAAGAAGTTTTAAAATATCTGGTGGTCCATGAAAAAGTTTTAAGAAGTCCTGATTTTGACGAACCAATTGACGCGGTAATTTATCTAATTATTGCTGGATTAGGTTTTGCTGCTGCGGAAAATATCTTAATTCTGGCTTCGCTCGGCAATAATTTTTCCTGGACCACCCTTTTCAATCTCACTCTTTTAAGATTTTGGGGGGCTATTTTTTTACATGCCCTCTGCTCTGGTTTGTTGGGTTATTTTTTGGCTTTGGCTTGTACCAAAATAAAAAGAAAAAATTTCTATTTGATAAACGGTTTAAGTTTAGTTACTATCTTGCATGGTTTATTTAATTTATTTATAATGAAATTGGAAGAAAATAATTTATATTTAATTCCCAATATTCTAATTTTGAGTGGCTTGGCTCTATTTTTAAGCCTGGCTATAAAAAGGTTAAAAAAATTAAAAAGCATTTGTCAAATATAAAAATTTATGGAATCTTTTTTAGAAAAATTAAAAAAGGGAATGAATATTGAAGGTACCTTAGTAACTGAAGAAGCAACTGAAGAAAAAACAGAAGAAAAAGAACCAATTAAAGAAAAACCCAAAAAAACGCGTTCTAAAAAAGCCGCTGCTGCTGAAAAATCTGCCGAAAAAAAGACAAAAATAGAAGTGAAAAAATTATCAATTGGACCAACCAATCTTTTGACCGAAAAAGAACGATTTTTAGGAGAACCGGGGCAACTTACTATTGATTTATACCAAACAGCCGACGAATTAGTTTTGCAATCAGCCATTGCTGGCGTTAAATCCGAAGATTTAGATATCTCCATTGAAAATGGAATTTTAACTATTCGCGGTTATCGCGCCAAACCAACTACTGAACAAAACATAGATTATTTTACCCAAGAATGTTTTTGGGGCCCATTTATCAGAGAAGTTGTTTTACCAGTTGAAGTTGATGCTGGTCGCTATCAAGCCTCTTTGCAAAATGGCATTTTAACCATCCGTTTACCCAAAATCGAAAGAGAGAAAAAAAGAAAAATTATTATTCAAGAATAATTAAATTTTCATCAATTAAACAAGCGCTCAAAAATGAGCGCTTGTTTTTTTTATGCCGAGGGTGGGATTTGAACCCACACACCATATTGGTATAGGATTCTAAATCCTACGTGTCTGCCAATTCCACCACCTCGGCTATTTAGTTTTTTATCAAATTAACGCTTGACTGGCCTACTCTGCGGATCCTGTCAGAATAAACCTCTTAATCCATTCTACAATACCACGTGAAATAACTGCCACAACGACACCAATCAATGCATAGAGCACCATATTTCTGGCCTTCTTAATTTGTTCCGGATCACCTTGGGCTGTCACAAAATAAAATCCAGCAATAATGATAAAAATTGCAGCAATTGTCAGAAAAATGGTAAATAATATGTTAAGAATGCCCCTCAATAAACTCAAAACATTTATTTGGGCCGGCGGTTCATTTATATTACCATCACCACCACCACTCACACCCAAAACTAAAACTGGAAAAAATAAAATACTAAATAGAATGCTAGCAGAAATTAAGTTTAAAATAATTTTTTTCATTTTTTTATTTTTAAAAATTTATATTTTATATTTTTCGACCTTTTTAATTATTTTTTAACTCCTAAAATTGTTTTAATTAAAGCAATAATTCCTTTAGAAGCAATGATAATAATTAAACCAATTAAGGTATAAATAATTATTCTTTTGGCTGTTTCAATTTTTTGCGGATCACCAGCAGCTGTCACAAAATAAAATCCAGCAATAATAATAAACAAAGGCGCGATAATCAAACTAATTTGAAAAAGAAAATTAACAACCGCATCGCCTAAATCTCCCATAGTATTCCAGTTAACTGGATTCTGTAATTCAACAGCCTTAGCAGCCAATAAATAAACCGGAATAAATAAACTAACTAAAATTAAGCCAATTATTCTTTTTTTCTGGACAATAATTGATTTTTTGTTTAATTTCATTATTTTCTTTCTTTTTTTAAGATTATAGCATAATGCGACGGACTAATGTCAAGTTCTTGAACCACTTGCAAACCAATTTCTTGCGCTAATTTTTTAATTTCCTCTAGTGCCACATAGGGTTGTTCAGAACTCAATCTGGCTTCTTCTTTCCAATCAACCACTAAAATTAAACCATTATCTTTTAAAACTCTTTTGCCTTCTTCTAAAACTTTTTTCTTATCTTCGCACTGAAACAATAAATTAGTCATTAAAACCAAATCGCAAGTTCTCTCCAAAATTTCTTTAATATTACTAACATCGGCTAAAATTGTTCTAATATTGCTTACCTTGGCTAACTGGGCTTTTGATTTTAAAACAGAAAGCGGTTCACTCAAAATATCAACTGCATAAACCAAACCTGCGGATAATTTCTTGGCTAAAGGAATTGCCCAGCCGCCAGCTCCGCAACCAAAATCCGCTGCAATCATATCTTCTCGCAAATTTAATTGACTTAAAACTTTTTCTGGATTAAGAAATTCAGACATATTTTTTAGAAACAAGCAATGGAAGCTACTTTATCGCCTGTTTCCAATTTCATTAAACGAACTCCTTGAGCAGCGCGCGACAGTTGGGAAATTTGGGAAATTTTAGTACGAATCACCTGGCCCTTTTGTGAAATCACAATCAAATCTTCTTCTTCGCCAGTTAAAATTTTAATTGCTACCACCCGGCCTACTTTTGGATTAATCTTTAATGTCCGAATACCTGCGCCGCCCCGTCGCTGGCATTTATATTCTTTTAAGGCCACTCGCTTGCCAAAACCATTTTCTGTGACCAAAAGCAAAGATTGACTATTGGGTTTAACTACTTCCAAACCAATTAGAGCATCGCCCGCTGCCAATCTTAAACCCTTAATGCCAGTCGCTGTCCGACCCATTGGCCTAATATCTTTTTCTTTAAAACGAATGGCTTGGCCGTTTTTGGTAACCAAAATAATCTCATCTTGGCCACTGGTTTGTTGCACGCTTTCCAATTCATCACCTTTTTTCAAAGAAATAGCAATTAAACCGGATTTTCTGATATTGGCAAAATCAGCTAAAGGTGTTTTTTTAATAATACCATTTTTAGTAGCCATAATCAAGAAATTGGTGCCAGCCTCTAAATCTTTTTTAGTTAAGGGTTTTAGGCATAAAATTTTGTCTTGGGGCGAGATTTCCAAGAAATTCATTAAACCGCGGCCCCGCGCCACGCGTGCTCCCTCAGGAATCTCATAAACTGGCAAACTAAATACTTTACCTGAATCAGTAAAGAAAAGCAAAGAATCATGGGTCTGTGCCAAAAGGAAGTGTTCAACCAAATCATCTTGCAATGTCTTCATGCCCAAAATACCTTTGCCGCCTCTTTTTTGAATTTTATAAGTTTTTGGATTAATTCTTTTAATATAACCGCCTTGCGTTAAAGTAATAATGGTCTCTTCTAAAGGAATCAGATCTTCTTCCGCAATCTCGCCAATTTTTTGAGAATAAATCTTGGTTCTTCTGGCATCGCCAAAAACAGTTTTTAATTCAGTTAATTCTTTCTTAATAACTTCTTTTATTTTTTGCGGACTTTTCAAAATTTCTGTTAATTCTTTAATTTTTGCTCTAATGGCTTTTAATTCATCCTCAATTTTCTTTCTTTCTAATTTAGCCAAGGCAGCTAATTTGGTTTCCAAAATGGCATTGGCTTGAATTTGAGTTAAACGAAATCTTTTCATCAATCTTTTCTCTGCCTCTTCTCGATTACTGGAACTTTTAATTATTCTAATGACTTCATCAATATTGGCTAAACATTTGTGCAAACCTTCTAAAATATGTTCTCGTTCTTTGGCTCGAGCCAATTCATATTTCGTGCGCCGAGTGACTACTTCTAAACGATGATTGAGAAAATAATTCAATAATTCAACCAAACTTAAAACTCGCGGTTGCAGACCATCTACCAAAGCCAAGATGTTTAAATGAAAGACTTTTTGTAAATCAGTAAATTTATAAAGCCGGTTAAGAATTTTTTGCGGATAAGCCTCGCGCGCCAAATCAATCACAATTCTAATACCTTCTTTGCCTGACTCATCTCTAATATCTTTAATACCTTCTATCTTTTTTTCTTGGACCAAATTGGCTAACTGCTCAATCAAGGTTGATTTTTGAACCTGAAAAGGAATTTCAGTAATAATAATGCTCTGCCGACCCGTCTTCTCATGCTCCACAATCTCCACCTTGCCCCGCACAGTAATGGGGCCCCGGCCCTGCGAATAAGCCTGAATCACTCCTTTTTGATCATAAATCTCACCGCCAATTGGAAAATCTGGCCCTTTAATAAAACGGAATAAATCTTCAGTTGTCGCTTTGGGATGATCAATTAAATAAACCAAAGCATCAACTACTTCATTTAAATTATGCGGCGGAATATTAGTGGCCATGCCCACTGCAATACCCAACGAACCATTAAGTAGAAGTTGCGGCACAGGCGATGGTAAAACAACCGGTTCTTTTCTAGTGCCATCATAATTGTCAACAAAATCAACCGTATCTTTTTCAATATCCTTTAACATCTCCTCGCCAATTTTTGACAAACGGCATTCTGTATAACGTTGGGCGGCTGGCGGATCGCCATCCAAACTGCCAAAATTACCCTGTCCTTGAATTAAAGGATAACGGAGAGAAAAATCCTGCGCCATTCTGGCTAAAGCATCATAAACTGCAGCGTCGCCATGCGGATGATAGCGCGCTAAACAATTACCAGTCACATTGGCTGATTTTCTAAACTTGGCATTATGCCGCAGCCCTTCTTCCCACATGGTATACAAAATCCGACGGTGAACTGGTTTCAAACCGTCGCGCACATCAGGCAAAGCGCGCGAAACAATAACTGACATTGCGTAATTAATATACGACTCCTGCATTTCTTCAGTAATCTCGCGCGGCTTAATCTGACCCGCAATCACTGGCGTTATATTTGTTTCTTTTTTGTTAGAATCTTTATTTGATAAATTTTTATTTTTGTTCTTCATTAATGTTTTCTAAATTAAAATTTTCTGGCAAATTTTCTTTTGATATATTTTCCAATTCCTGAAACAATTCATTAGAAGAAGAAGTCAATTCATCAGGCATTTTTAATTCTGGCACATTATATTTTGATTTTAATTCATCGGTTGATAAACTAATCAAACGGCTGGCAAAAATTTTATACCAAAAAATTAATAAAATTAAAAATAGAACAACGGCAATGATCCATAAAAAATTTCTTTTTTTCTTATCTGGCCAAGATTGAATTTTTTTTAAAACATCTTTCACACTGACAAAAGAATTATTTTAACTTCATCTGCTGAAATATCCTTCTTTTTAATATTCAGCTTAGGCAAAGGTTCTATCTTCTTCACGCCAATCATCTTTAAAAATTTATCAACTCCATCTAATTTTATTTTTAACTTGGGTAAATGATAATACATTGGCAAAATAATTTGGGGCTCAATTTGTGACATTATCTTTACTGCTTCCTTGGCTGAAATAGCTTCGCCATCGCCTACCGGAATCATTAAAATATCAACCTCGCCAATTTTATCCAACTGCTCATCAGTTAATTCTTTTTGATTTAAGCAACCCAAATGGCAAATTTTTAAATCTTCAGTCTCAATTGTATAAATGGTATTAATGCCCTTTTCTTTTTCCGAAGCAATTCCTTGAACAAAAACTTCTTTAACTTCATATTCGCCCGGGCCATTAATTAAAAAAAATTCACCATTGACCGCTTTTGAAACTTGGTTATGATTATTTTGATGAGTCATTAAAACCAAATCAGCCGAAAGTTTAGGCATTTTCAAACCAGTCTCTTCGCCAAAAGGATCAATCACCACTTTTACCTGATTATTTTTGGAAGGTGTGGCAGTTAAAGAAAAACAAGATTGTCCGTGCCAAAAAATATTCATAAATTTTTAAAAATTATAGCATGGTTATTGATAATTTTCAAGAAATAGTGTAAATTAAATATTATAAAATTTATGCCAAACTTATTAGAAAAAAATAACAATTTAATAAAGATACCACAGATCGGCAAAATTGTCGAAGGCAAAATTATTGCTCAAGAGCGTTCAGCAGTTTTTTTGGATTTAGGACCAATGGGCACAGGCATTATTTATGGACAAGAATTCTTTAATGCCAAAGATGAATTAAAAAAATTAAAAATTGGCGATACACTTATAGCCAAAATTATTAGTTTAAAAAATGAAGATGGTTATATTGAACTCTCTTTAAGCCAGGCCTCAGATGAAATCAAATGGGAAAAATTAAAACAACTCAAAGAGAAAGATGAAATTCTCAAAGTTAAAATTATCAGCGCCAATAAAGGCGGTTTAATGACTGAAATTTTTGGCCTACCCGCCTTTCTGCCCGTTTCTCAGTTATCACCCGAGCATTATCCGCGAGTGGAAAAAGGAGAACCAGCCAAAATTTTGGCTGAGTTGCAAAAATTTGTTAACCAAGAAATGGAAGTTAAAATCTTTGATTTAGATCCGCGCGAAGGAAAAATAATTTTATCAGAAAAAGCCAAAGACAGTGAAAAAATAAAAGAAATTCTTAAAAATTATAGTGTGGGTGAAATAGTTGAAGGAGAAATTACTGGAGTAACTAATTTTGGTGTTTTTATTAAGTTCCAAAAAGAAAATGTTCCACCGATTGAAGGATTAATCCACATTTCAGAATTAGACTGGCAATTAATAGAAGATCCAGCTGACATTGTTAAGGTTGGTGATAAAGTTAAAGCAAAAATTATTTCTTTAACTGACAATAAAGCCTTTTTATCTTTAAGAGCTTTGAAAAAAGATCCTTGGCAAGATTTTTCATATAAAAAAGGAGATATTATTGAAGGCAAGGTGACTAAATTTAATCCTTACGGCGCTTTTGTCCAAATTACACCGTCAATCCAAGGTCTTTGCCATATTTCCGAATTTGGCAGCAAAAGCAAAATGGAAAGTACTTTGAAAATAAATCAAACCTATAAATTCCAAATTCTTACTTTTGATCCGCACAACCACCGCTTAACTTTAAAACTAGTTGAAGAAGAAAAATAAATTAAAAATTAAGCAATTAAAGACTGTCAAGCCTCCCCTCTTGACAATTTTTTATTTTGTGATATACCTATAGTAGTTCCTTGCCAAATAGGGTAAAAATGAAAGGAGGAAAGAAATGATGGAAAAAGAGGAAAATAGAATATATCTTCATTGCCCTCTTTGCGGAGGCAATAGAAGAAAATCTTCGGACATTGTATGTCCGAGGTGCTATCAAAAATACACCAATGAGGCGTCAATTGCGTTGGCGAAAGGCAACTATATTAGTCTCTGGCAGTGGACTAAAGAAAAGGCTACCGAGGTGTTGCCTGAGCTAGAAAAAGAGTGCGCTCAGGCAAAAGCAGAGGTGAACCAATTAAGAGCTAAGGTTCACCAAGAAACGCTGGAGGCCTTAAAAAAGACCCTCCAAGGCAAGCCTGTTTCCAAAGAAATTTGGAATCAAGCTTATCAGCTAAAAAAACAAGAGCTCTGGAAACAGCACGGAGGCAATAAAGCCTTTGCACGAATGAAAGCTCTTGAAGCCAGAATTTCTTTTATACAGGAAATTCTGGCAAAAACGGAACCGGAGAAAAAAGAAGTTGGTGCTAAAGTAATAGCTTTAGCCCCAAAAAACTAACCTCCCTATTTGGCAAAAGCCACCCAACAAAAAACTGGGTGGCTTTTAACTTGAATTTTGTCAATTTTTATATTAAGATTAAGTTATGAAACCTTTAATTAAAAATTTTATTATTATCTTACTGATTTTTCTGTTTCTTTCAGCTATTTTTACTTTCTTTTTTGAACCCATTGGCAAGAAACAACAATTGTCCTTAACGCAGGTGATTACAGCAATCAATGAAGGGAAAATAAAAAAAATTATTGTGTCGGGCAATAACTTAGAGATTGTTTTTCAGGATGAAAGTAGAGGTTGGGCAGTGAAAGAACCAGAATTGGCTCTTTCGCAATCGTTAATCAATTATGGCGTGAATTTGGAAAAACTAAAAGCAGTGGAAATTGAAACGCAAGAAGCAGAAAATATTTGGGATTGGCTTTTGCCGCTTTTGTATATTTTGCCGTTAATTGTCTTTGGCTTTTTCTTTTGGTCAATCTTTCGTCAAGCCAGAGGCAGTGCAATGCAGGCTTTTGATTTTACCAAAGCGCGCGCACGACTGTTTGGCGCAGAAGGCCATCCTAAAGAAAGAATCACTTTCAAAGATGTGGCTGGCTTAAAAGAAGCCAAAGAAGAGTTGAGAGAAATTGTGGAATTTTTGAAAAACCCCAAAAAATTTTTAGCCATGGGCGCTCGCATCCCGCGCGGCGTTTTGTTAATGGGCGCTCCGGGTACAGGCAAAACGCTTTTGGCGCGCGCCGTGGCCGGCGAAGCCCATGTCCCCTTCTTTCATATTTCTGGTTCAGAATTTGTGGAAATGTTTGTCGGTGTTGGCGCGAGCCGGGTGCGCGATTTGTTTAACACTGCGAAACGCGCCGCGCCGTCAATTGTCTTTATTGATGAGTTAGATGCGATTGGCCGGCAACGGGGAGCTGGTTTGGGCGGTGGTCATGATGAAAGAGAACAAACCTTAAATCAAATTCTGGTAGAAATGGATGGTTTTGAAAGAGACACCAATGTGATTGTTTGCGCTGCCACTAACCGACCAGATATTTTAGACCCAGCCCTTCTCCGACCGGGCCGATTTGATCGCCGCGTAGTTCTGGATTTACCCGATATTAATGATCGTGAAGAAATTTTAAAAATTCATTGCCGCGGTAAACCTTTGGCTGCTGATGTTAATTTAAGAGAAGTGGCTGAACGAACACCTGGTTTTTCTGGTGCGGATTTAGCCAATGTGGTGAATGAAGCCGCAATTTTAGCCGCCCGACGCAACAAATCACAAATTTTTCAAACAGAATTTTTAGAATCAATTGAAAAAGTTTTATTGGGCCCAGAAAGAAAAAGTTATGTTTTGTCCAAAAAAGAAAAAGAAATAGCTGCTTTTCATGAGGCTGGTCATGCTTTGGTGGCTGCTTCCCTACCGCATGCTGAACCAGTGAGAAAAATTTCCATCATTGCCCGCGGTTTGGCAGCTGGTTATACTATTAAAATGCCCAAAGAGGAAAAAAGAATGAGAACAAAATCAGAATTTTTAGCAGAAATGGCAACGCTTCTGGGCGGTTACTGCGCCGAACAATTAAAGTTTGGCGAAATCACCACTGGCGCCAGCAATGACTTGGAAAAAGCATCAGAATTGGCTAGACGATTGGTCAAAGAATATGGTATGTCTGCCTTAGGACCCATTTCTTTTGGAGAAAAAGAAGAATTAATCTTTTTAGGCAGAGAAATTTCTGAGCAAAGAAATTATTCAGAAAAAATTGCTGCTCTGATTGATAAAGAAGTGGCTACATTCATCAAAAATGCGGAAAATCAGGCGAAAAAAATTTTAACAAAAAGAAGGAAATTACTAGAAAAAATTGCCCAAACCCTAATTGAAAAAGAAACAATTGAAAAAGAAGAATTTGAAAGTTTAATTAAATCAGGAGAGAAAAAAATTAAAAAAACAAAACCTGCAAACGAGAAAAAGTTGATTAAATCAACCAAATTGACAATTAAATCAATTTAAAAAAGCGCGCGTAGCTCAGCGGCAGAGCAAGGTCCTTATAAGGCCGAGGTCGCAGGTTCAAATCCTGCCGCGCGCACCTGCCGCTAAGGCGCGGGCACTTAGCTCAGCCCGGAGTGAGCGCTTCCTTGACATGGAAGAGGTCAGAGGTTCAAATCCTCTAGTGCCCACCAACAACCAGTGCTTCAGGCATGAACCAGCATTTTTGGAGATTTAATTTTTTATTTAATTCTTATAGTATTGAATATCAGACCAAAATGTCTGAAATTTTGGAGCGGAAACTAACCAATGATGACCTGCGGTTCCGTTTTTTTTAAAACTTGACAAAATAGTAATTCTTTGTTAAATTATTAAAGTTCTTTAAAACAGACTAAGTGAAATAAAAAAACCTGAAAGGAGGTTATGAAAGATGGCAAAGAAAAGTAGAATTTTAAGAATCTTGGTTATTGCCCCTCATCCAGATGATGACCTTATTGGATGCGGAGGCAGTATGGCTATGCATTTAGAAAAAGGCAATGAAGTATTTGTTATCTATGTGACAAATGGAGATGCAGAATGTCAGCAATTTCCCCCGAACGACTTCACCAAAATAAGAAAAGAAGAAACATTAAATGCCGACCGTTGCCTTGGTTTAAAAGTAGAAAATCTTTTCTTTTTAGATGAAAAACCGTGGCGATTAAACGAAGAAAAAATCCGATTTAAACTTCTAGAATTAGTAAGGCAAATTCGCCCCGATGTATGCTACATTCCTCACATCGCTGATAGTCATTTAGACCATCAGATTGTTAGCCGAGCGGCTTGGGATGCAATCAATATGGCGCCCAGTAGATGGTTTAGGCAGTATGGCAGCACCATTGAAAAATCTTTTTCTATCTCAGTTATTTTATCTTACGAAGTCGGATCACCCTTAATGGCTCCCAATTATTTTGAAGATATTACTCCATTTTTGGAGAAGAAAATGCAGGCGTTAAAAGAACACAAGACCCAAGCAGTAGCTAAATATGAACATGCTTACCGCGGAATGAACGCATTTCGGGGAGCAATGCATAAAGGTAGAGAAAGTGTTTTCTGTGAAGCATTTCAGATTCTGAAAATTCTCAAGGTCTTTCATTAGAACAAAAAGAGAGCCACCGAGAATATCTCTGAGCGGCAGAATATAATCTCTAATTCTAGCCGCTCTTTTTTATTTCTCAAAGAACTTGTAATTTTTTTATTTTTTGATAATTTATATTTAAGCATTGAATATTTCATATATTGATTTTACGGCATCCGATAAAATTTTGAAAAATCTTTTCTCGCCCGCGCCTGCGGCGCGGGGTGAAACGAAATCGCATCAGTAATTTTTGATAAAACAAATTCGAGTAGGATTGTATAAAAATAACCAAAAAGTCGAATTAAAATATTTAGTTTAAATTAATATGACCAATAAATTAGAAACATTTATCAAAAATCAATTAAAAACCGATTTGCCGGATATTCGGCCAGGCGACACAGTGGTGGTTTATCACAAAGCATTAGTTCCAACCAAAACAACGAATGAAACAAAAAAAGAAAAAAAAGAAAAAACTGCTGCTCCGGAAAGACAGCGAAAAATTCAAACTTTTGAAGGACAAGTAATTGCCCGTAAGCATGGTAAAGGGATTACCGCCACTATCACTGTGCGCAAAATAATTGAAGGAATTGGCGTAGAAAAGACTTTTCCGCTTCATTCGCCGCTTATTGAAAAAATTGAAGTGGTTAAAAAAGGAAAAGTACGCCGCGCCAAACTTTATTATTTAAGAAAGGCTAAAGGAAAAAAATCAAAATTAAAAACAACAGAGGTTGCTACTGCTGAACAATAAGCCCAGGTGGTGGAATTGGCATACACAACAGGTTGAGGACCTGTGCTCGTAAGAGCGTGCGGGTTCAAGTCCCGCCCTGGGCATAAAGAGTGGTTTTATTTAAATTAAAAATAAAAATATGCATGATAAAAAACCGTTATCTGAAATGCTTTCTTTTCAAAATAAAAAAGTCATTATAACTGGCGCCGCTGCTGGTATTGGACGAGCTATTGCTGAAAGATTTGCTGAAGCTGATGCAGAATTAATTCTGTTAGATGTTAATGAAAAAGGATTGACAGAAGTAAAAGAATCTTTAAAAGACAGTAACAAAATTCAGGTTTATAAAGTCGATTTATCTCAAAAAAAAGAAATTGATAATTTTTGGAAAGAAATAAAAGAAGGCGAACCAGATATTTTAATTAATAATGCAGGAATTTTCCCGTTTAAAGATTATTTAGAAATAGATGAGGAATTTTTAACCAAAGTTTTGAATATCAATTTTAATTCAGTTTTTTGGATGTGCCAAAACTTTATTAAAAAAAGAGAAGGAAAAGGCGGAATTATTGTAAATATTTCCTCAATAGAAGCCATCTTGCCATTTAAATCAGATATGACAATCTATAGCGCCAGTAAAGCAGCGGTCACTGCTTTAACTCGATCTCTGGCTCGCGACTATGGAAAACAAGGATTTAGAATTAATGCTCTTTTGCCCGGAGGAGTTATGACGCCAGGCGCAACTAAACTTGCTAAAGAGGCTATTAAACATTTAGACTTAAGCATTTTTAAAACAAGTTATGATTTTAAACAAAGATTGCCATTGGGTAAATTGGGCGAGCCAGATGATATTGCAAAGGTTGTTTTATTCTTAGCAAGTGATTTGGCAAGTTACGTTCAGGGGGCGTTAATTGTTGTCGATGGCGGATTTTTATCAAGTTAATTTTAAAAAATTAAATAAGGGCGCGTAGCTCAGCTGGTTAGAGCGTCTCGTTTACACCGAGAAGGTCTCCTGTTCGAATCAGGACGCGCCCACCCAATTGATTTGATATTTTGATTATTTTTATGGTATAAATAAATATTCTGCCGCGGTAGCTCAGTGGTAGAGCGCTTCTCTGAAAAAGAAGAGGTTTCGGTGGTTCGATTCCACTCCGCGGCACATAAAAAACATTTTGATTTTTGATATTTAATTTTTGATTTTTCAATGCGGGAGTAGTTCAGTGGTAGAACGTCTCCTTGCCAAGGAGAAGGCCGCGGGTTCAAGTCCCGTCTCCCGCTCTTTAATACCCCAAAAAAGCCAATAAAATGGTTTTGGATATTAAATGGCTCTGGATATTAAAGTATAATATTTACGATTTTACTCGAAGCATGCACAGCAAGCAGAGTCGTTTCCTACTCCTTCTAACAAACAGAAGGCAGGCACAATTCTTGATAATTTTATTGTTTAAATTACAAGATTGCCACCATTTATTATGATTCATAGTAGAAATAACAAACAAAGATAAAAAAGCAATATGATATTCTCGCCCAAAAAATTTAATATCCGATACCAAGCCAAGTTTAATAGTCCTAATAAAAACATTATAAGAGCTTGGCTAGTTCAGCCATTAAATTCTATAACACAAAAAGTAGAATCCTTTTCAATTTTGCCTAAACCGCAAAAATATTACAAAGACATTCATGGGAACAAGATTTTGTATTTTGAATTCAAAGACCAGAAAAATTTTAATATCAAAATGGATATTAAAGTAACCTTGTGGAAAAACAAGATTAATTTAATAAAAGAAAAATTTTTACTACCTCCACCTTCTTCAAAATTATTTCAACAATATACTAAAAATGAAAAATTTTTGGAACAAACTAAAGATGTGAAAGATTTAACAAAAAAAATAATTGATAAAGATGATTTTATTTTAAATAATATTCAATCTGTTTTTAATTTTATCATAAAAAATTTTAAATATTCCTACCCAATTAAAAAACGAGGTGTAAAACATTTAAACTTAAAGCAACTTAAAGGCGATTGTGGAGAATACTCAAGCCTGTTCGTAACAATGTGCAGAATCTTGAAAATCCCCGCTAGAAATAGCACCGGTTTTGTTATTTTTCCGAAAAGAAAGAAAATAGTTGAGCATGGCTGGGCAAGTGTTTATTTAAAGCCATTTGGTTGGCTTGATTTTGATCCACAGTACGCATCTCTTGAGAGAGATGTCAAAAAATATTTTGCCCAAAGAAGTGATTATAGAATAATATTTACAAATGGATTTAATATTCCTTTAAAACCAGTTATTCCAAAAAACTTCCAAACCAATTATTGGAATAAACTTGGACTACCTTTAACTAATAATTCAGTTCAAACACTACAACCAATAGTATTTGTTTCTAAAAAAGATATTAAATTCAAAGACAGAATTGAATTGATGTCATAAATAAAAAAGCCTTATTCAAATCATTGGATTTGAATAAGGCTTAGGTCGGGCTTTTAGCCCTTCTTAGTTCTAGCCGAAGATGAAGGACAGCCTTTATGAACGGCTGCCACGACGAGCAACTTCGTGTTGCCTTTCATTTCGGCGCGCGGCGGAATGTAACTCTTTTTTACCACCTGCCTCACCTCCTTTCAGTAAACAATTTATAGCTGCTATGCGGCAGTTTTCCGGTGATGGTCCCAAAAGATTTCCTCCTTCCAAAAAAGCTAACCCTGGACAGCGGGCGCAAAAACCAAGAAGTTGGCATTTTGAACACTTTGTAAGTTTGCCGATCGTCAGACTTCGAAGATATCGAAGTCGCGAAGAGTTGTGCCAAATCTCTGAAAAACTATTTTTCTTTAAATCGCCAACCTCATAAAGAAGCTGGTTGCAGGGCAAAGCTCTACCAGAGGGCGTAATAGCGCAACTATTAAATCCGCTATAACAAGGAGCAGCTTTAGTTAAATCAGAAAACCCAAAATAAAATTGGTGGTCTTGAAATGGTTTACGTCCCGCATAAAGACCAGATAGTTCCTCATCTTCTAGAAACAATCTCAATTGCTCATCATTAAGCCGAAAACGAAAAGTATCCTGTCTCCCATCGTTGCGGGCAGTGATGATATGGCTCGGCGACATCAAACAACCTAAGGATTTGGCAAGGTCTTTTACTAAATGGCGTTCGTGAAAATTCATTCTCATCAACGGAAATGCAATCTCCACTTTTATTCCCGCACTGATTAGAAAATTTATGCCAGCCAGGGTTTTTCTAAAGGAACCAGACAAACGAGTGATTGAATCATGCGTTTTAGACGTTGCTCCGTAAAGACTTACCTGAATACGTCTAACAGGATGCCGAGCAAGTACATCTGCTATATTCTCAGTAATAAGAGTGCCATTGCTGAGAATATCGATCACAAAATGTAATTTACTGGCATATTCCACAATTTTCAGTGCATCGCTCCGAGCAAAAAATTCCCCGCCAGTAAAAGAAATAAACAAGCAACCTGCAGCTGCAATTTCATCAAGAATCCGCTTAACCTCATCAAAAGAAAGAGACGGTCGATTGCGATCCATATAACAATGGATACATCGCTCATTACAAGCATATGTTGTTTCGAAGGTAATAGCGAAAGGAATAAGTTTTTCAATCGCTTTCATTTCAAGAGCCAACAAAACATTCTCTCCTCCTTTACTATCCTGACCTTGGCTTTCTACCAGTTTTTCTGTTTTTAATCCACTATTAGCATAATTGATAAAGCCGCAAGAAATGGCTTCTTGGAAGAAAGCGATAATATCCTTTCTTGCTATTTTCTTACTGATAGAATACTCGCTCGCCAAAAATTCAACTAATTCATCAAAACCAGCTCCTTCCTTCATCTTTTTCCATAAAGAAGAGGCTGTTTCGTTCCAAATTGCGATTTCTTGATTTTCGCAATTAAACATAGCTATTTCGGAATCAATGTTTCTCCATCCAATCCTTGGGTTGATTGAGTATCGTCCGTCCATTTTTAATACCTCTTAAGTTTTTATTGATGAGTTGCCAGACTCGCGTTGCTGTTGTATTCAACATATTCAGTGTTCCTTGCACTAAATCCACGAGAACTGTCTGGTCATCGAAGATTCTATACGCCAGAATTGCATTGTTTCTAGAGGGAACCAGCTTTGCTAAAGAATTCTTATCCATCTGAACACCTCCTTTATTAAGTTGGAAAGGTACTTTTAATTATTTATAGAATAGCTTAAATGGCCTTTGTTTGTCAATACCGAAAAAGCACTCGCTTCCATCCTCGTTTTTTTGTCGGAAGAAACAGGAAGCGGCTCCGCCCCGCCAAAGGCGGGAGGCGTGATTCGAATAAAGGATTTACTAGGTAGGGGGCCGCGCCGCAGGCGCGGCACTGGGCAGCTGCCGGAATTTTTGATAAACTAGGTTCGAGCGAAATCGTAAATATACGCTTTAATATCCAAGCCGTTTTATTGGCTTTTTTGTTTTAAAGCTTGACATTTCTGCTTCAAAAGTTATACTGTATTAAATATGTATACTTATTTTAGTCTTTTTAAAATTCTTAAAGATAAGGCTAAAAAAAGCGAAAATTACCTTAATTTTAAGCGAAATAGGCTTAATTTTTGCCTTTTTTTATGTTTATTTATTAGTTTAGCCTTATTTATTAATCCTTCTTATTCTGAAGAAAAAACCCCAATAAAACCAGAGGAAATTGCCTTATTTAACGAAAATACACTACTGCCTATAGCGCCTAATCCTGAACTAAAAGTAGTAAAAAAACTCTTTGTTGTGGTAACTGCCTATTCCTCTACTCCTTGGGAAACTTGGGACGATCCTTTTATTACAGCTGCTGGCACTAAAGTTAAAGAAGGAATTGTGGCAAATAATTATCTGCCTTTTGGCACAAAAATCAGAATGCCCGAACTTTTTGGCGATAAAATTTTTATTGTTGAAGATCGGCTAAATAGTCGCAAAGGATATTATCATGTTGATATTTGGTTTCCCTCTTATTGGCAAGCCAAAGAATTTGGCGCGAAAAACACTTACATTGAAGTTTTAGGAAGTTAAAATAAACATTAATAAAAATACCCGGCATCTGCCGGGTATTTTTATTTTTGTGCCGGGGGCGGGACTCCAACCCGCAAGAGCTTGCGCTCAAAGGATTTTAAGTCCTTCGTGTATAGCAATTCCACCACCCCGGCAAGGAACGAGGCCACGGCCGGAATTGCACCGGCGTATACCTCTTTTGCAGAGAGGTGCCTTAGCTACTTGGCTACGTGGCCATTATTTATTTTTATTACATTTTTTTATTTTTTTCAACTCTTTTCAATTTGGCCAAAATTTCTTCAACACGGCCAGCTGCGGCTGTTATTTTTTCTTCAACAAAATAAATTTTAGGCACTGGTTTCATTTTTAATCTTTGATTTAATTTCTGCTGCAACTCGTAAATCTGCCCATTTAAAATTTCTAATATTTTTTTTGCTTTATTTTCCGGATAGACGCTAATATAAATCTTGCTTTGCCGCAAATCAGTTGTGGTATCAACTCGAGTTACTGTCACCAATACATTTGGCGGAAAAGTTACTTCACGTAAAATAATTTGTGAAAGTTCTTTTTTAATTAACTGATTCACGCTCAAAAGACGTTGCGACATAATTTTAATAATTTTATTATTGAATTTTCTCTTTTGTACAGAAAATCAACACATCATCTTTTTCAATTTTAACATCGCCTTCAAACAAAATACCGCACTCCTCGCCCTTCCCAACACCAGCCACATCTCTTTTGTTTTTTTGCAAATTGACTGCTTTACCTTGGCCAATTTTTTCCTCGCCACCTTTAACTTTTCGCCAAACCTCAACCAAAGCGCCTTTTCTAATTTCTCCCTCAATTACCTTGCCACCAATAATTTGCCGATTTTTCTCTGCTAAAAAATGAGCTAAAACTCTTACTTTGCCCAATTCAATTCTAATTTCTTCTCCAACTTTCCCGGCTTGTTCAATTAGTTGGCGAACTTTTTCTATGAGATCGTAGATAACCTCAAAAGACAAAACTTTAATTTTCTCCCGTTCAATTATTTTTTTAGCCACCAAATCTGGTTTTACGCGAAAACCCAAAATTTTAGCTGCTGTACTTAAAGCCAACTTAACATCAGATTCATTAATTTGGCCCACTTCTGATTTTAAAAGTCGCAAAACTACTTTATCTTGCGGCAATGATTGCAAAATTTGCTCAATAGCCTCCTTAGAACCTAAAACATCGGTTTTTAAAATTAAATTTAAATATTTTTTTCCTTCGCTAATAATCTGTTCAATTGAAGGAACTTTAAGAGGTTTTGTTTCAGTAGTTTTTTTGATAAAAGCTTCGGCAGTTGCTAAATCTGGCACTACCTTAAATTGTTCGCCAATTTGCGGTGTTTGATTAAACCCAAAAATAATCACTGGGTCAGCCGCTACAGCTTCTTTTATTGGTTTCTTTTGAAAATTTTCAATCTGTTTAACTTTTACCCAGGCTGAATTGGTGGCGACTAAATCGCCTATTTTTAAATGCCCCTCAGTTAGTAAAAGAGTTGCTGTGGGACCGCGTAAATTATCTAAATACGACTCAATAACAACGCCTTCAGCCGGTTTTGCTAAATCAGCTTTTAATGCTTCCATTTCTGCTACTAATAAAATCATTTCCAATAAAGTTGGAATATTTTGTTTGGTCTGCGCCGAAACTTCAACGCAAGGAATTTGACCGCCTAAAGACTCTACTAAAAAATCATTTTGAGCCAATTCTCTTTTTACTTTTTCCGGATTGGCTGTTGGTTTATCAATTTTGTTTAAAACAACAATTGTGGGAATGCCCGCTTGTTTAATTTGTTGAATGGCTTCTTGAGTTTGCGGTTTAACACCTTCGGCCGCATCAATTACCAAAAGTGCAATATCAGCCACCTTAACACCTCGCGCTCGCATTTGTGAAAACGCCTCATGGCCTGGTGTATCAATAAAAGTAATTTTTTGATTATTCTCTTCAATTTGATAAGCGCCGATGTGCTGAGTAATTCCACCGGCTTCTTTGGCAGTAATTCTGAAATCTCTAATAGCTTCCAATAAAGAACTCTTGCCATGATCAATGTGACCGACGACCACCACGACGGGTGGTTTGCTGGTTATTGTTTTTTGTTTGTTGACCATAATTCTTCGCTAATTCAATTGCTTTAATTTCTTCGGCGGAAAGCGGATAAGACGACTGACCTTGTTCAATTGGTTTGCTATAAACCCGATTGCCTTCGCGATTATAAAGACTGGTAATGACTACGCCATTGTCTTGAGCATCCAATAAAGCCAGAGAAAAACTTTGATTGCCACCCACTTCAGAAAAAGGATTATATCTAATCAAGCCAACTTTCTGAATAGAAAAAACTTGTTCTTTTTTTATTTTTTCCACTTCCAGCAAAAGTTGTTGAAAATTATTTTGCAAAACTTTAAATTGCTTTAAAACTTGTTTTAAATCTCGCGGTTCCTGTTTTTTTCTAAAAAAATTAAACATAAGCTTAAATTAATAATTTATTAACGGAGGGTGCAGGATTCGAACCTGCGCGGGCTTACGCCCACTGGTTTTCAAGACCAGCGCTTTAGACCACTCAGCCAACCCTCCTTAAATTTCACTATTGGCTAATATCATAACATAAATTTTTAAATTTTCAAAATAGAAAATTTAGTCCATTGACAAAATTAAATTTTCGCGATTAAATTAAATAAAATAAACAAGAGGAGGTGGAAAAATGGAAACGCGGAAAAGAGATGATCGGTTGAATCTGATTGTTCATTTGGGCCAAGCAGAGATCGCAGTTTACGAGCAAGTGCGAAAGGAGCTCAACCTGAAAATTCCTGTTTTAGTTACTTTAGCGCTAAAATTATTACTGCTCGTGGCAAAAACAATGAAAGAAGGTGGTTGCTTAAAGCTGGTCAGGCCTAATGGACAGGAAGCCGTGGTAGAAATTTTAGAATTAGCAGGTTTAGAGAAAGGAGGAGTAAATGCGACCGGAGATTAAAAAATTGTTGAAAAAGTGCGATGAACTAATTACTAAAAACAACCAATTGCTCTTTGAAATTTATGAATTTATTTTAGAATGCGAGGGTTTAGCACCACTTGATTAAAAAACTTAATGGCTGTCTTAAAGACAGCCATTTTAATTTTTTGACAAAAATCCAGACGGCGAATTTTGACAGCGATTTTTCGGCGAACTTTTATCTTTTATCTAAATTAAATACCTTCCTTAATTCTAAAAAACCAACAATAACTATCATTGCTAAAGCTATGAATATTAATTGGATAAAACTGATTGCCGTGAGATTAAACCGCTCGCTTAAAGGCGGAAAGTAAATTCCCAGAATAAGAACGGTAATCACCCCAACTGCCCAAACATTTATAACTTTATTACCAAACATTCCTAAAGAAAAAATTGATTCTTTGTCTGAACGAGAAATAAAAGCAAGAACTATATGGCCAAAAATCCAAGCCGCAAAAGCAAAAGTTTGGGATTGAATAAGACTTAAATTTTGAGAGTTGGCATAGAAATAAACAGAAGTTACAGCTATAAATAAGACAACTCCTTTAATCAAAATATCCTTGATGACGCGATTATTCATTATACTTTCCTTTGGATTGCGCGGTGGCCGAGAATAGATGTTTTGTTCTTTAGGTTCGGCAACAAAACCAGCTGAGGCCGCTAAATCCATAAATAACTCCAAAAGAATTATTTGAATTGGCGCAAGAGGCATCGGAACGCCCCAAAGGACGGGCAGAAGAAATATTAATATCAGGGCAACTTTGACAGAGAGATAATATTTAATTCCTTTTTGTAAATTATCAAAAAACTTTCTGCCTTCAAAAATGCCCTGCGTAATGGTAATATAGTTATCATCCGCTAAAACAACCTCGGCTACCTCTTTGGCAACATCTGTACCACGAATACCCATAGCAATGCCTATATCCGCGCCCTTAAGAGCCAAAGAATCGTTAATGCCATCGCCGGTAACCGCAACCACCTCACCGTTTTTCTGAAGCGCTTGAACAATGCGATATTTGTGATGGGGTGTAGTTCTGGCAAAAACCGAGACAGATTTTACGGTATTTTGTAATTCTTCATCTGATAATTTATCTAAATCTTCTCCAATTAATACTCTACTATCTTTTGATAAAATACCAACTTCTTTGGCGATAAAACGAGCGGTTAAAGGATGATCGCCGGTAACCATTATTGTTCTGACGCCTGCCTCGGCCGCTTTAGCAATCGTTTCTTTGACTCCTTTTCTTGGCGGATCTTCAAAGCTGATTAATCCTATAAACTTTAAATCTTTTTCAAGTTTAGCAAAATCAAAATTTTTCTCCGCGACAGTTAATTTTCTGTAAGCAATGGCAATAACCTTTCTGCCTTTAGATGTTTGTTCGGCCAATTCATTTTTAATATCCTCGTTTATCTCGCGGCACATAACGAAAACTTCTTCAGGCGCGCCGCTAACAAATAATTCATATTCGCTCCCGATTTTTCTTATGATTGATTTTGATTTTCTACCATTGCCTAAATTTCTTTGGCGAATTATCTCTCCAGGCAATTTCATTATTTTTAATTCATCCGCTTTGTTTTTAATCTCCTGTTCCATAGGCGATACGGAATATTGAAAAATGGAACCGAGCGCTTTTTCTATAATTTCTTTTTCGTTATTAGGATAGAGCGAAACAATTTTCATTTGATTTTCAGTAATCGTTCCCGTTTTATCAGTGACAATGACTGTAGTGTCGCCTAATGTTTCAGCGGCCTTAATTCTTTTAACAAGAAATTTATTTTTAGAAAGCGTATAAGCACCTAACCCTAAAATCATAGTGATAATAATGGGTAGTTCTTCGGGAATAGTGGCAAAAGAAAGGGCAAGGCCGGTTAAAATCATAGTTTTAAAATCTTGACCTCGCAAAATTCCTAAAACAGGAATGAAGATAGAGAAGAATACCGCCAGATAAACTAACTTCCCGGCTAGCGATTTCATCGCCAGCTGTAAAGCGGTTTTTGGCGGCTTCATTTCCTTAAGAGTAGTGGCAATTTTGCCAAATTTTGTATTTTTACCGGTACAAAAAACTTCTGCCTGTCCCTCTCCGGAAACAACTATTGTTCCCGCATAAATCTCATCATTGTATTTTTTATCTAATGGAAACGATTCACCGGTTAGCGCTGACTCATCGACTTGTAAACCTATACTCTGTTTAATTTTTGCGTCAGCAGCGACTTTAGTTCCCTGAGTTAAAATTAAAATATCGCCAGGCACAACCTCTTCCGAATTAATCTCGGTGATATTGCCATTCCTTAATACTTTTGTTTTTGGTGCGGCAATTTTTTCTAAAGAAGCGATTGCTTTTTTAGCCCGAAACTCGTTATAGACTTCCGCCAAAACCAACAAAAAAATTATCGTAAAAATAGTAATAGCATCTCCAAATTTTCCCCAAAAGCTGTAGAAAAAACCGACTACCAATAAAAGAAGAATCATTGGCTCGGTCACTTCGTCCTTGGCTATTCCCCAAAAACTGATTTTTGCCGCTCTAAAAATTTGGTTAGGACCAAATTCCTTAAGTCTTTTTTGGGCTTCTTTAGTAGTAAGCCCTTGATTGTCTTTTTGAGTTATGTTATTTTCGTTACTCATTTTATTAAATCTTCAAACTCGCACATCGCTCCGAGTTTCGAATCCCCACTCCTCGCTCACTTCGTTCGCTGCGGAAGGGGTGGGATTCGAACCCACGAGGCGCTTTTGGCGCCACGGCTCTCCAGGCCGTCCGATTAAACCACTCTCGCACCCTTCCACTTGCTTAAAATTGAAAAATCAAAAATTCTTATATATTCATTGCTCGTAAAGCTTTAATTCTTTCCTCTACTGGCGGATGTGTCATAAATAATTTGGTAAACCAACTAACAGATTGTTTGCCGCGAAATGGTGAGGCAATAAAAAGATGGGCTGTGGAATTAGAAGCCACTCTTAAAGGATTAGGATCAGCAGAAATTTTCTCCAAAGCCCGCGCTAATCCTTCAGGATATCTGGTTAATAATGCGCCAGTGGCATCGGCCAGAAATTCTCTTTTTCGCGAAATGGCTAATTTCAACAAGGTAGCTGCCAATGGCGCTAAAATTATTGCCACAATACCAAGCAAAGCCAAAATACTCATTCCTCCTGAATTATTATCATTCCGACGCCGACCACCGCCAAAATAACTCATTCTCAAAAAGAAATTAGAAAGATTAATAATTACGCCAGCCAAAACCACAACTATTGTTTGCAATAACATATCGCGATTACCAATGTGAGACAATTCATGTGCTAAAACCCCTTCCAATTCTGACCGTTCTAATTTTTCCAAAAGCCCGCGTGTCACAGCAATGACTGCATGATTTTTATCGCGGCCTGTAGCAAAAGCGTTGGGTTGCGCTTCTTCTAAAAGATAAATTTTGGGCAAGGGCAAACCAGCAGTAATACAAAGATTTTCCACTAAACGATAAAGTTCAGGATTGTCTTTTTTTTCAATAGGCCTGGCTCGAGTCATTGCCAAAACAATTTTATCCGAATACCAATAACTGGAAAAGCTGGTAAAAACGCTCAAAATTGTTGCCCAAATCAGAATGGCTTGGTTTTGATAATAATATGAAAAAAACCAACCCAACAGAATAATTAAAACCAAAAAGAAAGTTAAATAAAACCAAGTTTTTCGAATATTTGACTCAGCTTGAGTATAAAGAGTCATAAAGCGCTAATCTAAAATTGTACCTTAACTGGTTCTTTGGCTGCGGCTTCTTCTATTTCAAAAAATTCTGCTTTTTGGAAATTAAAAATTTTGGCAATGATATTAGAGGGGAAACTTTCAATTTTGATATTCAAATCGCGGACATTACCATTGTAAAATCGACGGGCAGCTTGAATTTTGTTTTCAGTATCAGTTAATTCTCTTTGCAATTCTAAAAAATTAACCGAGGCTTTTAAGTCAGGATAATTTTCCGCCACAGCAAATAATGATTTTAAGGTTTGCGAAAGAAAATTCTCGGCTTCGCCTTTTTCTTTTACTGTTTGCGCAGCCATAGCTTTTGTTCTGGCTTCAGTGACTTTTTCAAAAAGTTCTCTTTCATGAGCTGCATATCCTTTAACTGTTTCCACTAAATTAGGAATCAAATCATATCTTCTTTTTAATTGAACATCAATATCAGCCCAAGCTTCTTTAGTTCTATTTCTTAAAGTGATTAAACGATTGTAGGTATAAATGACCCACAATAAAATAATAACTGCTAGAACAATAATGAATGTGGTAATACTTTGCATAGTTTATTTTTAAATTAATTAAATTTTTATTTCGACCTATAATATTTTATTATAGAACAAGACCCCAGCCGCGGCAAGAGCCGCGGCTGGGGCAAATAAATTTTTATCCGATTAACCACTAACCCAATTAATATTCTTCACCCATAGCTGGCAAACCGCCCATTTTTTCTTTCTTTTCCGGTTTTTCAGCGACAATAGCTTCAGTGGTCAAAAACATCGAAGCGGCTGAAGCGGCATTTTGTAAAGCACTGCGCACTACTTTGGTTGGATCAACAATTCCGGCTTGCAATAAATCTTGAAATTCCATTGTTTGCGCGTTAAAACCAAACCCGCCTTGATTTTCTTTAACTTTCTGCACCACAATAGCGCCATCAATACCCGCATTCTGAGCAATTTGACGAATAGGCGCTTCTAAACTTTGACGCAAAATATTTAATCCAGTTAGTTCATCGCCAGTTAATTTCAATTCATCTAAAGCACTTAAGGCTCGAATCAATGCTACGCCACCGCCTGGCACAATTCCTTCTTCTACCGCGGCGCGGGTTGCGGCCAAAGCATCTTCAGTTTTGTGTTGTCTGGCTTTTTGTTCTACTTCCGTAGCTGCGCCCACTTTAATCACAGCCACACCACCCACTAATTTAGCCAAACGTTCTTGTAATTTTTCTTTATCAAATTCAGATTCCGTAGTGGCCAATTCTTTTTTAATCTGTTTAATGCGCGCTTCAATGGCTTCTTTATCACCTTTTCCTTCAATAATGGTGGTGTTTTCTTTATTGGCTACCACGCGTCGTGCTGTACCCAATTGTCTTAATTCAATATTTTCTAATTTCAAACCAACCTCTTCTGAAATAACCTCTGCACCCACAACTACAGCAATATCTTGCAGCATTTCTTTTTTGCGATCACCAAAACCTGGCGCCTTAACTGCTAAAGTGTTAAAAACGCCGCGCAATTTATTGACCACTAACGTAGCTAAGGCCTCGCCTTCCACTTCATCAGCAATAATTACCAAATCCTTTTTGCCGCTTTGCACAATTTTTTCCAATAAAGGTAAAATCTCTTGAATAGAAGAAATTTTGCGGTCAGTCACTAAAATGTACGGATCCTCAAAAACCGCTTCCATGCGTTCCGTGTCAGTAATCATATAAGGAGAAATGTAGCCGCGGTCAAATTGCAATCCTTTGACAATTTCTTTTTGAATACCCAATCCCTTTGATTCTTCAACTGTAATCACACCATCTTTGCCCACTTCTTGCATCACCTCAGCAATTAAATTGCCTAATTCGGCATCTTCAGCCGAGATAGTCGCCACTTGCGCCATTTCTTCTTTGGTATTTATTTTTTTAGAAATTTTTCTTAATGCCTCCACCACTTTCTCCACGCCTTTTTCAATGCCCCGACGCAATGCCAAAGGATTGGCGCCAGCCGTCACATTTTTTAATCCTTCAGTAATAATTGCCTGTGCCAAAACCACCGCTGTGGTGGTGCCATCACCAGCCACATCATTGGTTTTTTCTGCCACCTCTTTAACAATCTCCGCTCCCAAATTTTCTGTCTTGTCTTCCAATTCAATTTCTTTGGCAATCGAAACGCCATCATTGGTAATCGTTGGCACGCCAAAGCCCTTGTCCAAAACCACATTGCGTCCCTTGGGACCTAAGGTGACCTTGACCACATTGGCTAGTTTATCAACGCCATTTTTTAATTTTTTTCTGGCTTCTTCGTGAAATAAAATTTGTTTAGCCATAGATTTAAAAACTCTGGCAATTACTCAATAATTGCCAGAATATCTTCTTCTTTAGCAATTAAATATTCTTTATTATCGACCTTGATTTCATTAGGACCATATTTAGTGAATAAAACTTTATCGCCTGGTTTAACTTCCAGGGGAATAAATTTACCGGTTTTATCTTTCTTGCCCGGACCACAAGCGATCACCCGGCCCTGTTCTGGCCGCTCCTTCTCCGCTGTTTCAGGCAACAAGATACCGGTTTTGGTTTTTTCTTCTTGTTTAATTGGTTCAATAAGAATATGATCAGCAATTGGTTTAATCTTCATATTTTTAAAATTGAGCGAAATTAAACTTTGTTGTTTATTTTAATTAAAATAAACGACCTTTAAAAAGAGAATTTAAAAAATCAAAATAATTTATATTTAAAATATAATCGGAAAAAATTTTTTGTCAAGAGAACTTTAAAAAAAGAATTTTTTTGTTATAATAAATCAATATGGAAAAAATTGGTCAGAATTTACTGAAACAACAAAAAATTAAATCATCTTTAGTCTTAGGCTTAATTCTGATTTTAATTTTGAATTTGCTTTTCTGTAATGGCTGGTTAACTAAACAAACTTGGGCGGCTGATTTAACTTATACTGAAGATTTTACGACTGTAACTTATAAAGATAGCGGTCAGACAACTGGTCGCTGGAATACGGCAAAAGGAGAAGCAACTTTATTTGGTGGCAAAATTTGGACAAATATAGCCCAAACTATAGAGGGTAACGAAAATATTTCTAATACAACTTATCGATCAGCTATTTCTAGTAGAGAACCATTCAGTGTTGATTCCAATGGTAATCCTTATGTAATCTGGATGGAAAGAAGCAGTTCGGTTCTTTTAACTAAGTGGACACCGGGTATTGGTTGGACTGGTATGTCAGGAGTGTTGGGTACTAAGAAGTGTATTGCCGGGACAAATGATGGGTCTATTTGCACATCAGATGCTGATTGTACTGGTGGAGGGTTTTGCCGTAACGACATTGATAATCTTTCTTTGAATCCTAATTTAGCCTTTAACACACTCTCAGTTACTACTGCTGACTTTAATGGCGATAATAAGCTTGATCTGGCTACAGCAAATTATGGCAGCAACAATGTTTCCGTTCTTTTGGGTAATGGTGATGGCACTTTCCAAACTGCGGTTAATTATGATGTTGGCACTCGCCCACGCTCAATTACTAGTGCTGACTTCAACGGTGATACTTTTTTTGATCTGGCTGTAACAAATTATAGCGATGATAATATTTCCATCCTCTTAAGTAATGGTGATGGCACTTTCCAAACTAAAGTTAATTATGGTGCTGGCACTAATCCTATATCAATTACTAGCGCTGACTTTAATGGCGATAATAAAGTTGATCTAGCTGTAGCAAATTATAGCAGCAACAATGTTTCCATTCTCCTTGGTAATGGTGATGGCACTTTCCAAACTGCGGTTAATTATGTGGCTGGCACTAATCCCATGTCAGTTACTAGTGCTGACTTTAATGGCGATACTAAACTTGACTTGGCTACAGCAAATTATGGCAGCAACAATGTTTCCATTCTCCTTGGTAATGGTGATGGCACTTTCCAAACTGCGGTTAATTATGGTGCTGGTACTAGACCAGCTTCAATTACTAGTGCTGACTTTAATGGCGATAATAAGCTTGATCTGGCTGTAGCAAATTATAGCAGCAACAATGTTTCCGTTCTTTTGGGTAATGGTGATGGCACTTTCCAAACTGCGGTTAATTATGGAGCAGGCACTAATCCCATGTCAGTTACTAGTGCTGACTTTAATGGCGATACTAAACTTGACTTGGCCGTAGCAAACCAGACTAGTAACAATGTTTCCGTTCTTTTGGGTAATGGTGATGGCACTTTCCAAACTAAAGTTAATTATGGTGCTGGCACTAATCCCATGTCAGTTACTAGTGCTGACTTTGATGGCGATACTAAACTTGACTTGGCTACAGCAAATTATGGCAGCAACAATGTTTCCATTCTCCTTGGTAATGGTGATGGCACTTTCCAAACTGCGGTTAATTATGTGGCTGGCACTGCTTCACTGGCTGGCAAATTGAAATTAACTTCAACAGATATTCCTTATGTTGTTTGGTACAGCAATTTAACTAACAATAATGATATTTATTTTAGTAAATGGACACCAACTGGCTGTGGGGGAACTGGTTGTTGGACAACAATGGCTGGTAATAAAATCTGTCATGCCGGTGATAATAACGGTACTGTCTGTAACTCTGACGATGACTGCACGGGTGGCGGTGTCTGCCGCGGTTTTGATAATCTATCTAATAATAGTGGTAATAGCGGGCAAAATAATCATATTTGGTTTGAAATTGGTACGAACAATATACCGTATGTTGCTTGGGTGGATAACACTGGCGGCACTTATGATGTTTATTTCACCAAATGGACTCCAAACGCCGGTCCCGGAGTTTGTGGCGCTGGTAAAAATGACTGTTGGACCAATATGGCTGGTGATACGGCTGGTTATGAAAATGTTTCAAACACAGGAAATGTGACAGTTGATTATAGAATAAAATTGGATTCCAATAATAATCCTTATATTACCTGGAATCAAGGAAATAGCATTATTTGGTTTACTCGATGGGTACCTGGAGTTGGTTGGGCAAAAATAGATGGTACCGCTGGCAAAGATAATGTGTCAAGTGGTTGGTCGCCGGTTTATGTTAATGAATTGGATATAAATAATAATATTGCTTATGTAACCTGGCACGGAACAATTCTCGGCGAAACGGATATTGGATTTACAAAAGGAACTCCAGGTGGCAGTTGGACAAAAATGAATGGAGATCCAGGAAATGAAAATATTGAACCAGGTTCAACGCCCGGGTTGTCATATTTTCAACATGTTAATTTTGACTCATCAGGCAATCCCTATGTTGTTTGGTATTCAGATTTAGCAGGCGTACAAATCCTTTTCACCAAATGGACGCCAGGCGCAGGCGAAGCTGTTTGTGGTGAAGCTATTACTGATTGTTGGACCAATATGGCTGGTGATACGGCTGGTTGGGAAAGTGTTTCTACTGGTTTGAGTAACTCATATTATCCAAATTTTAAAGTCGGCTCCAATGATATTCCCTATATAACCTGGGTGTCACCTACTGGAGATGACAATAACGCATCAAATGAGATTTATTTTACCAAATGGACACCTGGAGCTGGTCCTGGTGTTTGTGGTGTCGGCGTCAATGATTGCTGGACAAATTTAGAAGGCACTGCTTCTGGTTATGAAAATATTTCCAATAATAGCGGCGCTTCTAACGCATCGCAAATCGAACTTGACTCTTCCAATAATCCTTTTATTCGTTGGTATGATATGACGCCGGGAAATTTTGACATATTTATGACCCGCGGCAAGTTTGATTATAACCCAAGTTCTCTTATTCAATCTCTTAATGTTAATTCTGGCTCAGAATATGTTGTCAGCGCGACTTTAAATGCCACCGAGATTTTAAATGGCCAGACCATTAATTATTATTTATCCAATGACGGCGGCACAACTTGGGAAGCAGTAACCAATGGAACGCCGCATACCTTTACTACAATAGGCAATGATTTACGCTGGAAAGCTGTTTTATCAACCACTAATACCAATGTGACACCTATTATTGATGAATTAAGTATTAGTTATAAAACTTCTCCAACACCTCCAACACCTCCAACACCTCCTCCACCGCCTCCACCACCGCCGCCTCAATCAACACCCCAGCCACCTACACCAGAAGAAGAACAACAGCAACAACCAGTTGAGGAAGAACAACCAACTCAAGAAGAACAACAACCAAGTAAAGAAGAAGAGCAACAACCAAGTAAAGAGGAACAACCGAGCGCGCCAGAAATAGGTAAGCCAGAAATAGGTAAGCCAGAGCAACCAACTGGTCCAGTAGCCGCGCCTGGCTTAATCAGCCAAACAGTTAAGGCAATCAGTCAATCTTATAATGTAGTGAGAAAAACTCTCCAAGCGCCGGTAGTCAATCAAACGATTAATACAGTTTCTACTATTGGTCTGGCTGTGGGTGGCGCTGGTTTGGCTTCCAGTTTTGTCTTTCTACCTTTAAACCTTAATGAGTTGTTTTGGCTCCTAATGCGTCTCTGGGCTGCTTTATTAAATGTCTTGGGTATTAAGAAACGAGCCAAACCTTGGGGCGTTGTCTATGATAGTGTGACCAAACAACCTTTAGATCCGGCTTATGTAGTTTTGAAAGATCAACAAGGCAAAGAAATAGGTTCTTGTATTACTGATTTGGATGGCCGTTATGGTTTTCTAGTAGAACCTGGTCAATATTATCTGGTGGCTCAAAAAACCCATTACCAATTTCCTTCGCAGAGACTAAAAAACCAAACTCAAGATGAGCTTTATGATCATCTCTATTTTGGCCAAAAGATTGAGATTAAACGTTTAAATGAGGTCATTATCCAAAATATACCTTTGGATCCAATTAAGTTTGACTGGAATGAGTTTGCCAAGAAAAGCAAGGGTTTATTAACCTTTTATTCCCGCTTTGACCTTTGGTTCAGAAGATTCCTTGATCTGTTCTTCATTATTGGCTTTATCTTGGCTTTCCTTGCTCTAATCTTTGTGCCGCATCCTTTTAACATTATTATCTTTGGCTTATATATTGTGGTCTTTATCTTAAGAAAGTTAGGTTTAAGGCCTAGAGCCTATGGCTCAATTGTGGAAAAAGCTACTGGCCAGCCTTTATCCTTTGCCATTATCAAGGTTTTTCAAGCAGATATCAAAAAACAACTCTTCCAAAGAGTGGCTGATAAATACGGTCGCTACTATCTCTTAGTGCCCAAAGGTAATTACTACCTGGTTATTGAAAAGAAACAACCAGATGGCTCTTACCAACCTATCGCTATCACACCAATTATCTATGCCAAACAAGGCATTATTAAACAAAGATGGGTGGTGTAGGATTGTCTTTTATTGGAAAATTTGCTATATTTAATCTATGGCAGAATTAATTTTTCAGATTATTGGCGGCATTTTAAGTTTTTGGCTGGCCGTCAAATTGGTGCCAGGCGTAGAATTTGTTGGTGAATTTAAGTATTTAATTATGGCTGGCGCTTGTTTAGGTTTAATTAATTTTTTTATTAAACCAATTATCAATCTTTTAACCTTGCCTTTAAGAATCTTGACATTGGGTTTGTTTGGCTTGATTATTAATATGGCACTAATCTGGTTGGTGGCACTGTTTTTCCCAGAATTAATCATCAAAGGTCTTGTGCCACTTTTTTGGACATCTTTAATCGTTTGGTTGGTTAGTTATTTTTTGGGCTTATCTTTACCCCGTTTAAGAAATAAATAATATAAAAAAATAATAAATATGATCTCAACCCTATCTTTATTACAAATTGTCGTTGCTATTATTTTAATTGTTTTAATTCTTCTCCAACAACGGGGAACTGCTTTAGGTTCTAGTTTTGGTCAAGAAGGCGGTTTTTACGCCACCCAAAGAGGTCTCCAGAAAAAAATTTTTTGGGCAACCGTCGTTTTGGGAGCCATTTTTATTATTCTATCTTTACTTAATCTTCTTTATTAATGTCTAGTTCAATTAGACAATGGCCTTCTTTTGGACAATGGAGGCAATTTTTTAAAATCTTAAGCAAAAAACAAAAAATTTTGTTTATTTGTTTATTGACTTTAAACATTGGTAGTCTTTCTTTTCTTTTGGTTGATAGTTATTTTAAAAATACAATAATTCAACCAAGTACTGGCGGTATTTACAGCGAAGGCATAATGGGCACCCCTCTATTTATTAATCCGCTTTATGCGGTAGCTAATGATGCTGATCGCGATTTAACTGAACTCATCTATGCTGGTTTAATGAAATATAATAGTCAGGGCGAACTGGTTCCTGATTTAGCTAAAGAATATAAAATTTTAGAAGATGGCCGAGTGTTTGAATTCTATCTCAAAGACAATCTTCATTGGTCAGATGGCGCTCCCTTAACTGCTGATGATGTTGTTTTTACTGTCAAAGCAGTACAAAATCCTACTTTAAAAAGTCCTTTACGCGCCAGTTGGTTAGATGTTCAAGTGGAAAAAATTACTGATTCAGTTATTCAGTTTAAATTAAAAATTCCCTCAGCCAATTTTTTAGAAAAAACCACTTTGAAAATTTTGCCCCAACATATCTGGCAGCAAAGCATTAATGAACAAAACTTTCCTTTATCTAATTATAATCTTAACCCAATTGGCGCTGGACCATATCAAATAAAAAATAAACTCCAAGATAAAGATGGCAAAATTAAATCAATAGAATTGGCTCCTAATCCTTATTATCATGGTAAAAAACCTTATCTCTCCCAAATTATTTTCTTCTTTTTCAACCGTGAAGAAGATTTAATTAACGCTTTTATTTCTAAAGAAATCAAAGGTTTAACTTTATCGTTCTCGCCCGAAAAATATCAAAAAATCAAAAATGAAAAATCAAATAATTTTAATGAATATTCTCTTTTAATGCCGCGTTATTTCGCTGTTTTTTTTAATTCAGACAAAACCAAAGTTTTAGCTGACAAAAATATCCGCCAAGCACTTAACTATGCAACTAACAAACAAGAAATTCTTAACGAAGTTTTGGCTGGCCACGGTACAATTGTTGATTCACCCATTTTGCCAGAAGTTTATGGTTGGGAAAAACCAACCAAAATTTATGAATTTAATCCTGACAAAGCCAATGAGTTAATTAAAGAAAGCGGTTTTACCACAGAAGAAAATGGCCTTAAGAAAAAGACAATAACCAAACAGCCCACTTTCCAATTTAAAAGCGATTTAGATATTGGTTCGCAAGGTGTTGAAGTAAGAGAATTGCAAAAATGTTTAGCCCAAGATCCAACAGTTTATCCAGCTGGCGAAATTACTGGTTATTTTGGTGACAAAACCAAAGAAGCAGTGATTAAATTTCAAGAAAAATACAAAGAAGAAATTCTTATACCGGCTGGTCTTGAAAAGGGCACGGGTCGTGTTTCAAAAAGCACGCGCGACAAATTAAACCAGCTCTGTGCCGCTTCCTCAACCGAAACTTATGCGCTCTCTTTTACCTTAATTACTGTAGACCAACCAATTTTAATAAAATTGGCTTCGCTTTTAAAAAACCAATGGGAAAAAGTTGGTATAAAAATTGAAATAAAAACAGTTGACATTACTGATTTAACTGAAGAAATCATTCGGCCAAGAAATTATGAAATGCTTCTGTTGGGCCAGGGATTAGAAATTATTCCTGATCCCTTTCCCTTCTGGCATTCTTCACAAATTCGTGATCCTGGCTTAAACTTAAGTAATTATCAAAATAAAGAAGCTGACAAACTCTTAGAGCAAGCCCGTCAATCTTTAAATGAAGAAGAAAGACAAACGGCTCTTAATAAATTCCAGAATCTGTTGATTGAAGAGGCGCCAGCCATTTTTCTTTATAATCCTGATTTTCTTTATTTAATCTCTTCGGAAATTAAAGGCCTGCCCCAAAAACAATTTATTGCTGATCCTGCCAAGAGATTCTCAGAAATAGAAAATTGGTATATTAAAACCAAACGTCAATGGAAATAAATCCAATATGAAATTAAAAAAACCAGAAATTAGATATCTCTTTGATTTAAAAAAAGTTCTCTATGACCAAAAATGGTTAAAGAATGCCCCAAACCTACCAGTTTATTTTATGTATCGCGGAATTAAAAGAAAAAATGGTTTGCGCTATGATATCACTGTTATGCCGCCTCAAAAATTAGGCCAAGAATTTGTCAAAACATTAGGTCATGAACATATTAATAATTATGGCGAATTATATCTCGTGTTAAAAGGTGAAGCAATTTATTTAATCCAACGCACACAAAAAAATAAAAAAAATAAAATCGTGATTAAGGATATTTATGCAGTAAAAGCGGAAAAAGGACAAGCCGTAATTATTCCACCTGGTTATGGCCATATTACTATTAATCCCAGCAACCAAGAATTAAAAATGGCTAATTGGGTTGCGGAAAAATGTCAAAACAGTTACCAAATTTTTAAACAAATGCATGGCGGCGGTTATTTTTATACAGAAAAAGGCTGGATTAAAAACAAAAATTATGCTATGGTACCAAAATTAAAATTTAAAAAACCATTAAAACAAACACCTCATAATTTAGATTTTTTACTTTATGCGCCAAAAAGTTAAAAAAGCAATTATCTTAACTGCTGGTTTAGGAACCAGATTTTTGCCTCTCAGTAAAGTTATTAATAAAGAATTTTGGCCCTTGGTTGATAAACCAATTATTCAATATATTATAAAAGAAGCAGTTCAGGCAAATTTAAAACAAATTATATTTGTTTTAAGGCCTAATGATAAAACACTGATTAATTATTTTCAAAGAAATCCTTATTTAGAGAAAATTTTAAAAAAGAAAAACGATGTTAAATTATTAACTGCGCTGAAAGAGTTACAAAATTTGGCCAAACGTCTTTCTTTTTCTTATGTTTATCAAAAACAACCATTGGGTGATGGACAGGCAGTTAAACAAGCAGAAAAATTGGCCCAAAAACAACCTTGTTTGGTTTTATTTAGCGACGATGTGGTTGAATCTAAAATTTCCTGCGCTCAACAACTAATCAAAGTTTTTAATCAATATCAAAAACCGGTAATTGCTTTGGCCAAATTGCCCCCAGAAAAATTATCTTCCTATGGCATTGTCAAAGCCAAAAAAATAAAACCGCGTCTTTATCAAATTGAAGGAATTGTTGAAAAACCAAAAACTAATGAAGCACCTTCTAACTTGGCAGTTGTCGGAAAATATGTTATTGATGCTTTAGTTTTTAACTATTTAAATAAAAAGATAACTACTAAAGGTGAAATTAGATTAAGCGGAATTTTCAATGAAATGATAAAAAATGGTTTAACTATTTATGGTTATGAATTCAAAGGAAAATGGTTAGAATGTGGCAATAAATTATCCTATCTTAAATCAAATCTTTATCTTTCTTTAAAACATCCCCAATTTGGCAAGGAGTTAAAAAAATTTATTAACCAAGAAAAAATTTTAAATTAAGCCGAGGTGGCGGAATTGGCAGACGCAACGGCTTCAGGAGCCGTCAGACGCAAGTCTGTGTGGGTTCAAATCCCACCCTCGGCATTAAAAATAAAATATATGCAAAAAACAACCAATCTACGAATTATTCCATTGGGCGGCTTAGGTGAAGTGGGCCGCAACATGATGCTTTTTGAAATAAAAGGCAAGATTTTAATTTGCGATATGGGTTTTCGTATGCCGGAAGAAGATATGCCGGGCGTTGATTATATTATTCCTAATATCACTTACCTTAAAGATAAAAGAAAAGATATTTTAGGAGTTGTTTTCACTCATGGCCACTATGATCACATTGGTGCTATTCCTTATTTAATCAGCAAAATTTGGCATCCTGAATTGGCACTTTATGCTTCGCCCTTAACCCGCGGCATCATCTTAAAAAGACAAGATGACTTTCCTCACCAGCCACCACTCCGGATTAATGAAGTGAAAAATGGTTCAGTAGCCAAAATAGGACCTTTTAAAATTGAATTTTTCCGCCAAAACCACAATATTCCTGATAATCTGGGTTTCTTTATGCAAACACCCATCGGCAATATTGTTCATACTTCTGATTTTAAATTTGACCCAACGCCAGTTAATGATCTACCCACTGATTTTCAAAAATTAAAAAAATTGGCTGCTCGAGAAGTGCTTCTTTTGCTTTCTGATTCAACTGGCGCAGAAGAAGAAAATCATTCGCTTTCTGAAAAAACCATTGAAAAAAACTTAGAAGAGATTTTCAAAAAAGCTCAGGGAAGAATTATTGCTACAACTTTTGCTTCTTTGATCAATCGTATTCAACAAATTATTAGCCTATCGGAAAAATATCACCGTAAGGTGGTAATTGAAGGTTATTCAATGAAAAGCAATCTAGAAATTTGTCGCGCCTTGGGTTACATCAAAATTAAAAAAGGCACTTTAATTAAAACAAAAGAAATTAGCGATTATCCTGATTCTAAAATAACTATTTTATGCACTGGCGCCCAGGGCGAGGGCTCGGCTGTTTTAATGAAAATCGCTACCAAAGAACATCCACTAATTCAAATAAAAAAAGGCGACAATATTATTCTTTCTTCTTCGGTTATTCCGGGCAATGAACGAACTGTGCAAAATATTAAAGATGACTTATTGCGCCAAGGAGCTCATGTTTTCCATTACAAAATAATGGATATTCATGCGGGTGGCCATGCTCAAAAAGAAGAACTAAAACAAATGTTAGAAATTATGCGTCCCAAATTCTTTATGCCGATTCACGGCCAATACTCAATGTTAGTAGCACATGCGGAAATTGCCAAAGAATTGGGTATGCCAGAAAAAAATATCGTGGTTGCAGAAAATGGCCAGGTGATTAATCTCAGCTCCAATAAAATTTTTGTGGAAAAAACAACTGTCCCAGCCAATTATGTAATGGTTGATGGTTTGGGAATTGGCGATGTTGGCGAAGTTGTTTTAAGAGATAGACAAATGTTAGCCAAAGACGGTATGTTTGTTATTGTCGTCGTGGTTGACAAAAAAACTGGCCAGGTTAAAGGTTCGCCTGATATTATCTCACGTGGTTTTATTTACTTAAGAGAATCAAAACAATTATTAAAAGACACGCGACAACAGGTAATTGAGATTGTTCATCGGGCAACTGGCTCGGGTGGTGCAGTGAATTGGACTTATGTGAAAGATGAAATTAGAAATAAAATTGGCCAATTCTTTTTTAATCGAACCCAACGTCGCCCAATGATTTTACCAGTTGTCATTGAGGTATAATATATTATAATTAATCTAAAACTATGCGTGTTTTTAGCGGCATTCAACCAACAGGTAAATTACATATTGGCAATTATTTGGGGGCAATCAAACAATGGTTAGAACTTCAAGAAAAAAATGAATGTATTTTTTGTATTGTTGATTTGCATGCTTTAACTGCGCCTTATGATCCCAAAAATCTCTCTGATTTAATTTTAGAAAAAGCCATTATTTATTTAGCCGCGGGCATTGACCCCAATAAATCAATTATCTTTGTTCAATCACAAGTTAAAGAACATACTGAATTGTGTTGGCTTTTAAACACCGTAACGCCCATTGGCGATTTAAACCGCATGACGCAATACAAAGAAAAGGCAAAAAAATTTGTCAAAAATCTTAATGCCGGTTTATTGAATTATCCTATTTTAATGGCAGCTGATATTCTTTTATACCAAACAGATATAGTGCCTGTGGGCCAAGATCAAAAACAACATGTTGAATTAACCAGGACCATTGCCCGTAAATTTAACCAAAAATTTGGTCCCGTTTTTAAAATACCTGAAGTGCAATTGCCTAAAATCGGAGCCAAAATAATGAGTTTAACCGATCCAACCAAAAAAATGTCAAAAAGCGATCCGCCAGAAAGTTATATTGCTTTATTTGATGAACCTGAAGAAATTAAAGAAAAAATTAAAAAAGCAGTAACTGATCCGGGTAAAATTATCAAATATAATAAAAAAGCAAAACCGGGTATTTCTAATTTATTAACCATCTATTCCCTCTTCTCGGGTAAATCAATTAAAGAATTAGAGAAAAAATTCGCTGGCAAACAATATAGCGAGTTTAAATATGCTTTAGCCAATCTCTTAATTGAAGCCTTAGAACCAATTCGCCGCAAAAGACAAGAATTATTAAGCCGTGATGTTTATTTAAGAGAAGTTTTAAACCAAGGTGCTAAACAAGCACAGGTTTTAGCTGCCTCAACCATGCAAGAAGTCAGAAAAAGAATGGGTTTGTTTTAAAATTTTTTAATAATTGATTTAAGCTCTTGAACTTTTTTTCTCATTAAATCCGGCTTTTTGGCTTCAACTATTAATCTAATTAATGGTTCAGTATTAGAGGGCCGAACCAAAAACCACCACTGAGGAAAATCAATCCGCAAACCATCTAATTGGTAAACCTTTCCTGAGGCATATTTTTGAATTAATTTCTTAAATAATTTTTCTTTAACTATAGAAGTATTAATTTCTTTTATTGGGAAATTGATTTCGCCAGAATGACAATATCTTTGTAAAGGCTGAATAATCTCTGAAAACGGTTTGGGATAAGAATCAACCAAACTCTCTAAAATTTTTACTAAAACAAATAATGGGCATTCGGCAAAATAATAATCCTGATGATAATAATGACCAGAAAATTCTCCGCCAAAAATAATTTTATCTTTTCTCATTTTTGCCTTAATTAAAGAGTGACCTATTTTCCAAACAACTGGTTGACCGCCAGCCTCTTTTATAGCTTCTTTGACACTATTACTGGAACGAATATCATAAAGAATTTTTTTATTTTTCTTCTCACGGAGAATTATTTGGGCTATTAAAGCAGTAAGCAAATCGCCAGAAATTTTTCTACCTTTTTCATCAATTAAAACAATCCGGTCGCCATCGCCATCAAAAGCCACTCCTAAATGGGCTTTTTTTGTTTTAACAGTAGAGCAAAGAGTTTTTAAATTTTCTTCTTTCAATGGATCGGGCAAGTGATTGGGAAATAAACCATTTAATTGAGGGAAAAGATGATAAATTTGAAATTTAATTGGCGAAATTTGATTGATTTTTTTAAAAAGTGGCTTAATCAAAGTTCCTGAAACAGCATTGGCTGTATCAATAACAATTTTAAGAATTGGTTTTTGAAAAAATTTTGTTTTAGGCGAAAAATTAGAATGTTCTAAAACAAAATTCAAATATTGGTTAAGCACTTTTTTCCTAGTTAAATGAACCTTTTTTTTAAAATTTAATTTTGCTTCTTTTTGTAAATCTAAAAAAAGTTTTTTAATTTCTGGCAAACCAAATTCGCTACTTAAAGGTTGGGTGCCCTGAATGACTAGTTTAAAACCGTTATATTGCGGTGGATTATGAGAAGCAGTAATATAAACACCGCCCATAAATTGATAATAACCACTGGCCCAATAAAACATTGGGCTGGTTGATAAACCAATATCCACTACCTCACCTCCCTCTTCCAGAATACCTTGAATTAAACCATGCCAAAGTTTTTTTGAAGAAAAACGATTGTCTTGGCCAACAATAATTTTCGGTTTTTTCCTATTTTTTTGTCTCAAAAACCGCACAAAAGCCCGGCCTAAAAAATAAGCAGTTGTTTCATTAATTTCCTTAGGATAAATTCCGCGAATATCATAAGCACGAAAGATATTTGGGGAAAAGTTGATTTTCATAATTTTATGTTATATTATTATATCATATTATTATGAGAAATCTATGAGCTTCTCTGTGGCAATTGTTGGTTTGCCCAATGTAGGAAAATCAACCTTATTTAAAGCCTTAACCAAAAAACCAGTGGCTATTGCCAATTATCCTTTTACTACCATCCAGCCGAATAAAGGTGTGATTACGGTTCCTGATGAAAGATTAACAAAAATTGCTGCAGTTATTCATCCAGAAAAAATTACGCCTACAACCATTGAATTTATTGATATCGCTGGCCTAGTCAAAGGAGCGCATCGCGGCGAAGGTTTAGGCAATCAATTTTTAGCTCAAATCAGAAACTGTGATGCTATTTTATTGGTTTTACGTGGTTTTAGTAATCCGGATGTGGAAAATGTCTTACAAGAAATTAATCCGCAAAAAGAATCAGCCATTCTTCAATTAGAACTTCTAATGAAAGATTTGGAAGTTTTAGAAAATATAATAAAAAAATTGGAACACGAAAGTAAAACAAAAGATAAATTAATTCTAAAAAAATTAAACCTCTGCCAAAAAATTAAAGAAGAACTGAATAAAGAAAAAATGATTTCTGAAATTAATTTGACCGAAGAAGAAAAAGCAATGTTAAAAGAATACCAATTTTTAACAGCCAAGCCAATTTTTTATCTTTTAAACACTAATCACCAAACAAAAACAGATTTCCCCCAACCCCATTTAACTCTTAATCTAAAAGAAGAGGAAGAATTAAGCGAAATGTCAGCAGAAGAATTAAAAGAATTAAATTTAAACCTGTATCTTGACCAATTAATTTTGGCTTGCTACAATATTCTTGACTTAATTACTTTTTATACAGTAGCGGGTAAAAAGGAGGCTAGGGCTTGGACATTAAAAAGAGGATTAAAATGTCCTCAAGCCGGCGGTATTGTTCATTCTGATTTTGAAGAAAAATTTATCAGGGCTGAAGTTATCCCTTGGCAAAAATTAATTGAAGCCGGTTCTTGGACCAAAGCTAAAGAATTAGGTCTAGTAAAAATTGTCGGCCACGATTATCTTGTGCAAGATGGCGATGTGATTGAATTTAAAATTTAAAATATGCGCGATTACGAATTAACCTATCTAATTTCAAAAGAATTAAACGAAGAGGAGGCACAAAATCTCCAAAATAAACTTATCTCCCTGATTGAATCTGAGGGCGGTGTTTTAATTAGCCAAAAGGCGCCAATAAAGAAAAAATTGGCTTATCCAGTTAAAAAACAACCAATAGCTTATTTAGCCACAATTAATTATCAATTAGCACCAGAAAAATTAAGTGATTTTGAAAAAAAATTAAAAACTGAAGCATCCATTCTGCGTTATTTAATTGTACTTTTACCTTCTTTGACTCAACCCGCTAAACCAACTGTACCGTTAATCAAAAAACCTGCGCCAACCAAAAAAACCAAATTGGAAGAAATTGAAAAGAAATTAGATGAAATTTTAGATATCACTTAAAAGTCGATTATTAAATTAATTAAATAAGTAATTATGAACCTAAATAAAGTTTTTTTACTCGGTCGACTAACCAATAATCCAGAAAACAAAGTTTTGCCTTCTGGACAAGCAGTTAGCACTTTTGGTTTAGCCACCAGTCGCTTTTTTACAGATAAAAATAATCAAAAACAACAACAAACTGATTTTCACAATATTGTCTTATTTGGCAAATTGGCTGACATCGCTAACCAATATCTAAAAAAGGGTTCTTTGGTTTTAATTGAAGGAAGAATTCACACCCGCTCTTGGCAGGGATCAGATGGCACCAAAAAATACCGAACGGAAATAATTGGTGAAAGATTACAATTGGGACCAAAATCAACCACTGCTTCTGAACCAACGGCAGAGCAAAATTTAGATATACCAATTATTGAAGAAAACGATAATCCAGAAATTGATATAAAAGAAATTCCTTTCTAATTTATGCCAGATCAATGTTATTTTTGTCAAAGAAATATCAAATATATTGATTTTAAAGAAACTACTCTTTTAAAGCGTTTTATTTCCGCTAGTGGCAAAATTAAATCCAGAAAAAAAACTGGCGTTTGTGCCAGTCATCAAAGAAAATTAACTAGAGCTATTAAACGTGCCCGGCAACTAGCTCTGCTCTCGCCGACTAGCAAGTAAAACAGCTTCTTTTATTTTTTCAGCCACCTCAGGATTATTTTTTAAATATTCTTTACTACTCTCCATTCCTTGGCCTAATTTAATATCATTAAATTGCAACCAGCTGCCGGCTTTTTTTATTACTTCGGCTTTTAAACCACCATTCAAAATATCGCCAAAATAGGAAATACCCTCATTATAAAAAATATCAAATTCCGCTGTTTTAAATGGTGGAGCCACTTTATTTTTAACTATTTTAGCTTTCACTCGTGAGCCAACAATTTCCTCTTTCTGTTTAATTTGGGCTATTCTCCTTAAATCAATTCTGACTGAAGCATAAAATTTTAAAGCCAAACCGCCTGGCGTTGTTTCGGGATTACCAAACATCACGCCAATTTTCATTCTGGTTTGATTTAAAAAAATAACCACTGTTTTTGTCTTAGCAATAATACCAGAAAGTTTCCGCAAAAACTGACTCATTAAACGTGCTTGTAAACCAATCTGCATCTCGCCAATTTCACCATCAATTTCCGCTTGCGGGCTTAAGGCAGCTACGGAATCAATCACAATAACATCAACCTCACCCGAACGTACTAAAGTTTCCACAATTTGCAAGGCTTGCTCACCTGAATCAGGTTGCGAAATTAATAAATCATCTACTTTCACGCCAATGCGGCGAGCATAATCAGGATCTAAAGCATGCTCGGCATCAATAAAAGCGGCTGTCCCGCCTCTTTTTTGTGCTTCAGCACAAACATGCAAAGCCAAAGTACTTTTACCAGAACTTTCTGGCCCAAAAATTTCAATAATGCGGCCGCGCGGCATACCGCCCACGCCCAAAGCTAAATCCAAAGAAAGCGAGCCAGTCGGAATAACATCAACATCAACAGCGCTGACTTCTTTTAATTTCATAATAGCGCCCTCGCCAAATTTTTGTTTGATTTCCGCCACAACTTCGTTTAAATCATTATTGTCTTCTTTGATTGTTTTCTTTTTTGCCATAGATTAATTTATTTTATAATAAAATTAAACTTTATGCCAGCCCTCTTCATTTTCTTCATCAATTGTCTCATAATTATCTTTTTTTAATAAAACTTCACGCGGTTTAGCACCATCAGCTGGGCCAACAATACCTTCTTCTTCTAACATATCTAACAAACGGGCCGCCCGCGCATAACCGATTCGCAATTTGCGTTGTAAAAAAGAAGCTGAGGCTTTTTGCGTTTCAATTACTATTTTTTTCGCTTCTTCATATAAAGGATCTTCGCCGCCCGCAAATTCATCAAGACCCATCCCTCCCCCTTCGCTACTTTCCAAGCTTTGCTGCAAATCTTCAGCCAAATGATTTTCTGTTAAACCTTCTTCTTGTTTTAAAATTTCTTTTTGATTCCGAATATAAGTAGTAACTTTTTCTACTTCTTTTTCTGAAACATAAGCGCCTTGAATTCTTTTAGGTTTGGAAGTATCAGCTGAAACAAACAACAGGTCGCCGCTACCTAAAAGTTTCTCCGCACCAGCCATATCCAAGATTGTACGACTATCAACCTGAGAAGCAACTTGGAATGTAACGCGCGATGTAATATTGGCTTTAATCAAACCAGTAATAACTTCCACTGATGGCCTTTGGGTAGCCACAACCAAATGAATACCAACAGCTCGCGCCATTTGGGCCAATCGCACAATCCCTGCCTCCATTTCACGACCACGGGCTGCCATTAAATCAGCTAATTCATCAATAATTAAAACAATATAGGGCAAAGGATTGCCCTTTTCTTTCAAAACTTTCCGATTGTAACTTTCAATATTGCGCGAATCATTGGATGATAAAAGATCAAATCTTTTCTCCATTTCACCTGTCAACCAGCGTAAGGCATTAACAGTTTTTGTAGCATCAAAAATAACTGGCGCTAAAAGATGAGGTAAATCGCGATAATTCGCAAATTCTACCCGTTTTGGATCAACTAAAATTAGTCTGAGATTTTCTGGTGAATTCCGATAAAGCAAACTTAAAATTAAAGAATTTAAAAAAATGGTCTTACCAGTACCAGTAGCACCGGCTACTAATAAATGAGGCATTCTTGCTAAATCAGCATAGCAAGGCATACCAGCCACATCCTTACCCAAAACAATCATTAAAGGAGAAGCAGCATTTTGAAATTCTGGATTGGCAATTAAATCTCTTAATCTAATTTGGCATCTTGCCTTATTGGGCACTTCAATGCCCACTAATGATTTACCAGGTATAGGCGCTTCAATTCTAATTGGATGACTGGCTAAAGCCAAAGCGAGATTATTGGCTAAGGCAGTGATTTTAGAAAGTTTAATCCCTTCAGCTGGTTTTAATGTATATTGAGTCACTGTTGGCCCAATATTCACTTCAGACATTTCTACTGGTACGCCAAAATTCTCTAAAGTTTTTTTAATAATGGCTGAATTGGTCACAATATCGCCAGCTGCTGCCTTGCCCTTATCTTTTTCTAATAACTCTAAAGGTGGTAATTTGTAACCTGTTTTAGTTAATGTCTTAACTGATACTTCTTTAGGCTGACTTTCTTCTAATGAAAAACTAGTTGGTTTTAATGAAGGTTCTTTAATTTTAGGTTCAATTTCTTGAATTTTGAATTTCGGGGCAAAAATTTTCTTAACCAAGGATGGTTTTTGTTCAGTAATTAAAGTTTCCTTACCAGGCACTTGTTTCACTTTGGAACCTCTTATAAAATACCAAAAAATCAATCCGCCAATAATAATTAAACTAACAAAAATAATTTCGGTAACAAGATTGCCTAAAAATTTCAAAAATGGCCAAGTTAACAGATAACCAATTTTCCCACCGTTACCTGATTTAATACTTTCAACAAATCCAGCTGAACCTAAAATCAAAATAAAAATAGCTAAAAGACCTGTACCTAAAAAAATTTTATTCTTAATCAGAAAAATAGTTAAAGCGCCTAGAACTAAAATTATCGGCAGAAAATAGGTTGTTGGTTTACCAATTAAAAAAGTTAAGCCACGCATTAAATACGAACCAGCCCGACCAGCCAAGTCAAAAAAACTTAAAATAATAATCAAAGCTACTAAAAAAACCAGAATAGTTAAAATCCATTTTTTCACCTCATTGGGCAGAACAAAGAGGCTTGGCTTTTTTTCTTTTTCTTTTTTATTGTTCTTATTTTTTAGCTTCTTTTTATTTTTGGCCATCGCTTTCTTTTATTTTATCACTATTTGCCTCACTATCAAAATCTTTCCTAAAATTAGTCCCCGCAGGAATTAATCTACCCAAAATCACATTTTCTTTTAATCCTCTTAAGCGATCTTCTTTACCAGCTAAAGCAGCTTTAATTAAAACACGCGAAGTTTCTTGGAATGAAGCAGCAGAAAGGAAGCTACTGGTTGTTAAAGCCACTCGTGAAATACCCAATAAAACAATGGCTCCTTTAGCTATTCTCTTTTTTTCTTTTTTCAGTTGTCTGTTTTCTTTTAGAAATTCAGCTTTTTCCACAATTTCTCCAACAGCAAAGGAAGAATCACCTGGATCTTTAATTTTGACTCGCGAAAACATTTGACGGCAAACAATTTCAATGTGTTTATCATGAATTAAAGCGCCTTGTGAAGCATAAACTTTTTGTATTTCTTTAAGAATATAACGATAAGTTTCTTCTTGACCTACTAACTTAAATAATTCTTTTAAATCTAAATTACCTTCGCAAAGTTGTTGTCCTTTTTTAACTTCTTGACCAACTGTAACCCAAATCGCGGTTTTGGGTGGGATCTGACATTCAACCATTTTCTCAGTTATTTTTTCTTTTCTTTTCTTCTTTTCACCACTGGCTGTTGACTTACTCTTTGCTAATTCAAGAGGTTTAATTTTTATTAGCTGATCTTTAATCTCAACTACCTTACCATCAACTGGCGACATCACAGCCTGATTATGGGGTGTTCTTACCTCAAATACCTCTTGAACACGTGGCAAACCCATGGTAATATCGCCACCGCCGGCAACGCCACCTGTATGAAAGGTTCTCATAGTTAATTGCGTACCTGGTTCACCAATTGACTGCGCTGCTACAATACCAACTGCTTCGCCCAATTTAATTAACTGATTATTGCCCAAATCCCAACCATAACATTTTTGACAAACGCCATATAAAGAACGACAAGTTAAAGGACTTCTCACGCGAACTTTTTCAATTTTGGCTTTAATAATTTTTTCTGCTTTGTCCCAATCAATAATTTCTCCAGCCCGACAAATTCCCTTAATTTCGTCTAAACAAATTCTGCCTAAAATTTTAAAAACAAAGTTCTGTCCAATTTCATCAGCATCTTTTCGCCAAACAATTAAACCTTTTTTATCACCGCAATCTTCTTCTAAAACAATCACATCATGAGTAACATCAATTAAACGCCGCGTTAAATAACCAGCTGTAGAAGTACGCAGAGCAGTATCAGCTGTACCTTTCCGCGCGCCATGGGTAGAAATAAAATATTCCAAAACATCAAAACCTTCCTTGAATGAACTCTTGACTGGCAACTCAATAACTTGACCAGCTGGATTAATTACCAAACCTTTCATACCCATCATTTGTACTACCTGACCCCAAGAACCACGCGAACCAGAAGAAATAATTTTAAAAATTGAATTATTAGCAGGCAAAGTTTTAGGAACTATTTCTTCAATTTTAGATTTAGCCCGACTCCAAATCGCAATAATTTTTAAACTCTTTTCTTCCCGCGAAAGCAAACCCTTTTTATAATGCTCCTCAACCAAAGCAACTTCTTTTTCAGCTTCAGCCAAAATTTTTTCTTTCTCCTCTGGAATAACTAAATCAGTTATACTCCAAGAAACGCCCGACCAAGTGGAATATTCAAAACCCAACTCTTTAACTTTATCAAAAATTTCGGCAGCTTTTTGCGGAGGATAATTTCTAATAACTTCACGACTAATTCTTTCTAAATCTTTGACTTTAATTACCGAATTTTGAAAAGGAAAATCGTCAGGGAAACATTCATTAAAAATAATTCTGCCAACCGTTGTCTCAATTAAGGAGAAGTTTTGTTTCTTTATTCTTACTTTTATTTTTGCTTGTAAATCAATTAAGCCAAGTTGATAAGCCAAGATAGCTTCTTTTTCATCTCCAAAAATCTTATTTTCTCCTAAAGCACCTTCTTTGATTTCAGTTAAATGATAACAACCCAAACTGATATCCTGATATAAAGTCACAATAGGAATGCCAGTGGCTGGTTTTAAAATATTTAAAACAGATAACATAATTTCCTGCGATTCCTTTTGGGCTTTGTCAGACAAAGGCACATGGACAGCCATTTGGTCGCCGTCAAAATCAGCATTAAAAGCCCGACAAACTAATGGATGAATTCTAATAGCTTCTCCCTCAATTAATTTGGGATAAAAAGCCTGAATGCCTAAACGATGCAAAGTCGGAGCGCGATTTAATAAAACCAATTTATCTTTAACTACTTCTTCTAAAGCAGCCCAAACTTCATCTATTCCTTCATCAATTAAACGAGCCGCTGTCCGACTATTATAAGCCAACTCTTTTTCCAAAAGCTTTCTAATAACAAACGGCTTAAATAACTCTAAAGCCATTTTTTTCGGCAAACCCACTTCATTTAATTTTAATTCTGGTCCAACCACAATCACTGAACGACCCGAATAATCCACTCTTTTACCTAATAGATTTTGTCGGAAACGACCTTGTTTGCCTTTTAAAATATCAGCTAAGGAACGCAACAGCCTCTTGCCACCAGTGGTCGCTGTAGTTAAGGTACCTTTTCTCATGCCATTATCAATTAAAGCATCCACTGCCTCTTGCAGCATTCTTTTCTCATTTCTCACAATAACCTCAGGCGCGCCAATTTCTAAAAGATATTTCAGACGATTATTACGATTAATTACCCGACGATAAAGATCATTTAAATCAGAAGAGGCATAACGACCGCCATCTAACTGCACCATTGGCCTTAAATCAGGTGGTAAAACAGGCAAAACAGTTAAAAACATCCATTCCGGCCGCACACCAGCTCGCTCTAAATTTTGAAATAATCTTAAGCGAGTTAAAATTTTTCTCTTGTTGATTAATTTTGCCTGAGATAATTGTTTTTCTAATTCAGCTATTTTTTGTTTTAAATCAATTTTTTCAAAAATTTTTCTTAAAGTTTCGGCGCCTGTGCCAGCCTCAAAAATTTCACCATATTTCAAAGAAAGTTGATGATACTCAACTTCAGAAATAATTCTTAATGGTTTAATTCCCATTACTTCTTCTTTAGCTGCATCACGCGCTGCTTTTAAATCGCTTAATTTTATCTTCTGCTTCTTATTGCTTTTCAATGTTTTTACTTTAGTCGCATATTCTTTATCAATCTGCTCTAAAACTTTCTTTTTCATTTCTTCATTAACATTGGTAATAATATAAGCAGCGAAATAAATTACTTTTTCTAATTGTTGTACTGAAATATCTAAAATCAAACCCATGGAAGAAGGCACGCCTTTTAAAAACCAAATGTGCGAACAAGGTGTGGCTAAATTAATATGGCCCATTCTCTCGCGTCGCACCTGCGCCTTTGTTACCTCAACCCCACAACGATCACAAACTATTCCTTTGTAACGAATTTTTTTATACTTGCCACAATAACACTCGTAATCTTTAGTTGGACCAAAAATCTTCTCACAAAACAAACCGTCTTTTTCCGGTCTTTGTGTGCGATAATTAATTGTTTCTGGCTTAGTCACTTCACCATGACTCCAGCTTAAAATTTCTTCTGGTGAAGCTAATTTTATTCTAATGGCTTCTAAGTCTTGAACGCGCATAAATTTAATATTAAAAAATTATTTTTCTTTTTGACGATTTTCTTTTTCTAATCTTTTTTCTTTGACCTCAACACTTAAACCCATTGATTTTAATTCAGCCACCAACAAACTAAAAGAGGCTGGAATATTGGGATTTTTAATTGCCTCTCCTTTAAGAATTGACTCGTAAGCCGCTGCTCGACCGACGACATCATCTGATTTTATCGTTAACATTTCTTGCAAAGAATAAGCAGCACCATAACCTTCCAAAGCCCAGACTTCCATTTCGCCAAATCTTTGACCACCAAATTGAGCTTTGCCACCCAAGGGCTGTTGAGTGATTAAAGAATAAGGTCCAATACTTCTCATATGAATTTTATCATCCACCATATGAATCAACTTCATCATATAAATATTGCCCACTGTAATTCTTTCTGGAAAAGGCAAACCAGTTTGACCATCATATAAAGTAATTTTCCCATCTTCTGGTAGACCAGCTAATTTTAATTCTTTTTTAATATCTTCTTCAGTCGCGCCAGACAAAGCAGGTGTAATGGCTTGATAACCCAAAATCTTGGCTGCCCAGCCTAAATGAGTTTCCAAAATTTGACCCAAATTCATCCGGGAAGCCACACTCATTGGGTTTAAAATAATATCAACCGGCGTACCATCGGCCAAAAAGGGCATTTCTTCAACTGGTAAAATTTTTGAAATAATTCCTTTATTACCATGCCGGCCGGCCAATTTATCACCAGCTTTTATCTTGCGTAACTCAGCCACTTCTACTTCAATTCTTTTAATTACGCCAGGTTCTAATTTACAACCCAATTCACGGGAAAAAACTTTGACATTAATTACTTTACCTTTTTTACCATGTTCCATTAATAAAGAAGTGTCTTTAACTTCTTTGGCTTTTTCTCCAAAAATCGCTTTTAACAAGCGTTCTTCAGGTGTTAAATCAGCTTCGGTTTTTGGAGAAATTTTACCAACCAATATATCTTTTGAATCAACTTCCGCGCCAATTCTTATAATGCCTTCTTCATCCAAATTTTTTAATTTCTCTTCAGAAACATTGGGAATATCAGCTGTGGTTACTTCTGGCCCTAATTTAGTTTCTCTCACATCGCAAAAGAAATTTTCAATATGAATTGAACTAAAAATATCATTTTTCACCAATCTTTCTGAAATAATAATGGAATCTTCAAAATTACCGCCCCGCCAAGGCATAAAAGCCACTAAAATATTCTGACCCAAAGCCAATTGTCCTTGAACAATTGCTCCGCCATCAGTTAAAATATCACCCTTTTTAACTTTTTGCCCTTTTTGAACAATGGGTTTTTGATGAAGACACGTATATTGATTGGTCCGAACAAAATTTCTTAAAGAATAAACTTTTTCTCTGTTTCTGCCCGAACTGTCTTTAAATCTTAATTTAATATGAGAGGCATCAACTTCAGTTATTACACCATCTTCATCAGCTATAATAATCTGATCAGAATCTTGAGCCACCTTTCTTTCAACGCCCGTGGCTACCAAAGGTGGTTCAGCTTTGATTAAAGGCACAGCTTGGCGCTGCATATTAGAACCCATTAAAGCCCGGTTAGCATCATCATTTTGTAAAAAGGGAATACAAGAAGTGGCAACCGAAATTGATTGCTCTGGTGAAACATCAATATAATCAATTTTTTCGCGCTCAATTACGCCTGGCTCCCCTTTTATTCTGGCTTCTACTTTTTTGGGAATAATATAACCCTGTTTATCAACTGGCACAGTGCCTGAAGCAATATTATATTTCTCTTCTTCGTAGGCAGTTAAATAATGAACTTCACCAGTGATTCTATTTTTTTCCACTTTAAAATAGGGCGTTTCTAAAAAGCCGTAAGGATTAAGGCGAGCAAATAAACTTAAATGACCTACCAAACCAATGTTTTGTCCTTCAGGTGTTTGAATTGGACAAATCCGTCCATAGTGTGAAGGTTGCACATCCCGCACTTCAAAACCAGCTCGTTCTCTGGTTAAACCGCCCGGACCAGTGGTGGATAATCTTCTTTTGTGTTCTAATTCAGCCAAAGGATTATCATTATCCATAAACTGGGAAAGCTGCGAGGAACTAAAAAACTCTTTGACCACTGCCATAAAGGGCCGTGGATTAATTAATTGAGCTGGTGTAACAGTTCTTGGATCTAATGTCGACATTTTATCTTTAATAATTCTCTCCATTCTCATCAGGCCAACTCTTAATCGATTTTGGAGAATTTCATTTAAAGTGCGCACGCGCCGATTGCCCAAATGATCAATTTGATCTGGTTTAGCGCCTGGAGTATTATTTAAACGAATGATTTCCCGAATAGTCTCTAACACATCTTCTTTCTTTAAAACTCGGTCAGTTATGGTTATTTCTTTTTCTAACACGCGCTCTGCTTTCTTTGTTTTTCTATCAGCAGAACTGGGATTTAAAGCGGGTAATCTTTGCCAAATCTTCCAGCGGCCGACCTTAGACAAATCATATCTCTCAAAGTTAAAAAACATATTTTCAATCAGTTCTTTAGCCACATCGGGCGTCACTAAATCGCCTGGTCTTAATCTTTGATAAATTTCCACTAAAGCATCGGCTTGATTATGAACTGGATCTTTTTTGAGCGTCTCTTCAATATATTTTATTTCACCTCTATCTACATCTTGAAATAATTCTTTAATTGTCTCATCTTTTTCATAACCCAAAGCCCGCAAAAGAGTTGTACTGGCTACTTTTCTTTTGCGATCTATTTTAACACTAATAACATTATTGGTTTCTGTTTCAAACTCCAACCAAGAACCACGATTGGGAATAATTTTGGCACCAAAATAATCGCGGCCAGCCATTCTTTCTTTAGTAAAGAAGACGCCGGGCGAACGAATCAGTTGCGAAATCACCACTCGTTCAACGCCATTGACAATAAAAGTTCCTCTGTCAGTCATCAGAGGAAAATCAGCAAAAAATACTTCCTGTTCTTTGGTTTCTTTAGTTTTTAAATTAATTAATTTGGTTTTTACTTTTAAAGAAGCCTCATAAGAATCATTATTTTGTTTGGCTTCTAAATCTGTTTTATATTTTGGCTCTTCTAATTTATAATCTAAAAACCAAAGTTCAAATTCTTTGCCAGTATAATCTCTAATTGGTGAAACCTCGCGAAAAAGTTCTTTTAAATCTCTTTCCCAAAACAAACGCCAATTATCTTTTTGTATAGAAACCAAATAGGGTAAAGATAAAAAAAATTGTGTTTTGCCAAAGTTTTTAATTTTCATAATTTTTCACGCAAAACTAAATTAAAAAAACGCCTTGAGATAACACGAAAAAACCCTAAGAAATTATTTTAGGGATTAATTTTTATCAAATAAAAAAATTTAAAAATATGCTTAATAATAGCTTTAATTTAAAAATAAATCTTTTTCTAAAACAATTCTGTCTAGTCAAATTTAATCATAACCAACCTCTCAAAATTTGTCAAATCTGAGTTTTCCACAACCACCTATTTTAGATAGCTTAGCCGAATATTTTGGGCAATTCCTAACATTAAAAAAGTGCTAAATAAACTGGAACCACCATAACTAACTAAAGGCAAGGGAATACCAATAATTGGCAAAATGCCCAAATTCATACCTATATTAATAAAAACTTGCGCAACTAAAATAGCCATTAAACCAACATTAAAAAGCCGCGGAAAATTGCTTTGACTAATAAGGGCTATTTTAAAGAGACGCCAGATTAAAATCAAAAAAAGTGATAATAAAACAGTTATGCCCAGCAAACCAGTTTCTTCAGCAATAGCGGCAAAAATAAAATCAGTTTGTGGTTCGGGTAAAAACCCATATTGAACCTGCGATCCCTTGCCCAGTCCCTTGCCCCAAAGACCGCCACTGCCAATGGCAATTTTGGCTTGATTTTGATTCCAATTAACTCCCAAAGGATCACGCGGCTGCAAAAAACTAATCACTCGCGCTTTTTGATAATCTTTCATTAGAAAAAACCAACTTAAAGATAAAATCACCACACCAATCATTACCAAAAGCAAAAAATGCCGCAGTTTAATTCCTGAAATAAGCAAAATACTCACCCAAAGCAATCCCAAAATCAAAACTGAGCCAAAATCAGGTTGGAAAAAAATTAAAACACAAGGCAAAAAAACATAAAAACCGGAATGTAAAATATGTCTAATCCGATACATCTCCACATGATAACGAGAAAAATATTTAGCCAAAATAACTATCAAAACAAATTTGGTTAATTCTACTGGATCAATAGAAAAAATACCAATCTTATACCATTTTCTCACGCCTCTAATCTCAGGCGCAAAAAAATACAAACCCAGCAAACTCAATAAACAAAGCAAATATAAAATTAAAACTAAGGTATTATTTTCTCGCCAAACTCGCCAATCTAAAAAACTAAAAATAAACATCAAAAAAAGACCCAAAATAAAAAAAGCGATTTGCTTTTTAAAATTAAAAAAATTATTTCGGCCCATTGACGAACTATAAAGAGAAACCAATCCAATACCTACCAATAAAATAGCCGTAACTATTAAAACCCAATCCAATTTTTTTAACTGGCTCATAATCATATTATTTTAATAAATCTTTAAACTGCTCTTCATTAATGATTTTGACATTTAATTTTTGCGCTTTGGCTAATTTGGATCCCGGCTCCTTACCCACCACCACAAAATCAGTTTTTTTAGAAACTGATTCAGAAACCTCGCCACCCAAAAGACGAACTTTTTCTTTGGCTTCTTCCCGAGTCATCGTCTCTAAACCGCCAGTGAAAACAAAAGTCAAACCTTTTAATTTTTGCTTTTTGCTTTTTGTTTTTTGATATTGAATTTTTACGCCAACCGTTTTTAATTTTTCTAAAAATTCATTATTTCTTTTTTCTCTAAAGAAGTTATAAATTGATTGAGCCACCACTGGTCCAATATCTTTAATTTTTTGCAATTCTGCCAAAGAGGCTTTTTTCATTTTTTCAATAGAACCAAAAAATTCAGCCAAATCTTGAGATGTCTCTTCACCCACATTTCTGATGCCCAAAGCATAAATAAAGCGGGCTAAAGGAATTTCCTTTTTAGATTGAATTGCCTGAATCAAATTTTGGGCTGATTTCTCAGCAAATCTTTCTAAAGGAATCAGATCGCCTTCTTTTAATTTAAACAAATCGGCTGGGTCAGAAACTAAACCTTCTTCTATCAATCGGTCAATTATTTTTGGTCCCAAACCAACTATATCAAAGGCGCGCACAAAATGCGAGAAATATTCTTTTTGTCGAGCAAAACATTGAGGATTGGGACAACGCCACAATGCTTCGCCAGCTGGCTTGATTAATTTGGTGCCACAAGCCGGACAGGTTTTGGGCATTTTAAATTCCTTCTCCTTGCCCGTTCTTAATTCAGGTAAAACCTTAATAATATCGGGAATCACATCGCCGGCCCGACCAACAATTACTGTATCACCAATTTTTATTCCCAATCGTTTTATTTCATCTTCATTATGTAAAGTAGCCCGCGAAATAGTCACGCCGCCCACTTCTACTGGTTTTAAAATCGCTACCGGTGTAATAGCGCCAGTACGACCAACCTGCACCTTAATGTCTTCAACCATGGTGGTGGCTTGTTTTAAAGGAAATTTATAAGCAATCGCTCCCCGTGGCGCTTTGCCCACCACGCCCAATTTTTCAAAAATTTTAATATTATTAACAGTCACTACAATGCCATCAATTTCATAAGGAAATTTGTCTCGCAGATTTTGCGTTGTTTTATGAAATTCAAAAACCTCAGCCAAATTCCGACAATACTTAGAATATTTATTATTGGTTTTAAAACCTAATGCCTTTAAAATTTTATGCTTTTCCTCATGAGTTTTTTGGCCAAAATCAGTCAGCAGTTCATAACAATTTGAATCTAAGCGTCTTTGAGCAGTAATTTTGGGATCTAACTGCCGAATGGAACCAGCCGCCAAGTTGCGCGGATTGGCAAATTTGGGCAAACCCAATTTTTCTTGCTCTTGATTAACTTTAGCAAAATCTTTTTTAGAAATAATTGCCTCACCTCTAACCACAACTTCTTTTAATCCCTGTTTTTGAATATTGACGGCAATTCCTTTTAATCCTGCAGCAGTTAATTCCTCTACAACTTCTTTGACTTCTCTTAATTTTAAAGGAATGGCTTCAATTGTTTTTAAATTTTGCGTCACATCTTCACCCACCAATCCGTCACCCCGGGTGGAGCCAATTTTGAAAAGTCCATTTTCATAAATGAGTTCAATAGCCAAACCGTCTAACTTGGGTTCGCAATAAAAATCAACTTGTTTTTGTTCAGCCGGAGTTAAAAGTTTATTAATTCTTTCTAACCAATCAGTCATATCTTTTTCAGAAAAAGCATCATTAAATGACAACATTGGCTGCGGATGTTTTACTTTGGCAAATTTCTCCAAAGGTTTACCGCCCACGCGTTGAGTCGGCGAATCAGGCGTGACCAAATCAGGAAATTGCTGTTCTAATTGAAACAACTCTTGTTTTAATGAATCCAAAGCCGCCTCAGAAATCTCCAATTTATCCAAAACATGATATTGGTAGCGATAGTAATTAATCAAATTTTTCAGTTTTTCAATTCTTTCTTGAGCCTGTTTTTTATTCATATATTTCTTTTATTATAGCAAAAAAACTCCCTTTGGGGAGTTAGATAAAGTTTGTTTTTTAGATTTTAATACTCAATCTCAATGGCTCGTTTGACTCCTTTATAAGTGCCAATTGATTTAAGACAATAACTAATTTCCATTCCGCCTCGTTCAAAGGGGCACTCTGTTGTACTACCCCCTTCTGTTGCTGAAACTTCATATTTAATATCTTCAGATAATTCACCCCACAAAAATTGGGGAGGATTATCCCTATCCATCATCACTCGTTCAATGCCAGCATCAGCAGCATAAAGCGCGACCACAGAATAGCCAATTTCACCCAACATTCTAATCTGGGCTAATAAAAGACCGCTTAAACCAAAAGCAATGACCAAAAGAAGGCTAACAATTAAAACCACATATAAAAGAAAACTGGCTTTTTGTTTATTCAACATAATTTAAATCGCGTTGGGAAACACTGGTTTGTAAAGTTATTTGCGGTCTTAATTCCGGCTTCTCGCCGCGACCTTCAATTGTTAATTTTAATGTGACTTTGGGTTGTTGACCAGCTTCATCACCAGTTACTTTTACTTCAAAATTAGTAACTTGCAAATTAGCTGGCGTTAAATCATTGGTAGACTCTGAACTGCCGTTTAATCTTGTTTTCTTTTCTTTTAATATCCCACCTTCTAAAAAGAATTCTTGGCACTCATCTTGTTGATAATTAAGAAATTTTAAAGAAAGACCATCTGAAGAATAATTTTGGCCAGCAGTAATACATTGACTATTAATATCTTTTTTTGCCATGCGGATGCTCCGACTCATATATTCTAAAACATAAGAAGCATTATTTAATAATTCTTGTGTAACCAAAATGCGGCGTTGCGCCTGCAGCGCGCTTAACATAAAACCAGTAAAAGCGCCAGCTAATAAACCAAAAATAGCTATCGCTACCAACATTTCAACTAGGGTAAATCCTTTATCTTTTTTTTGTTTATTGACTGAGCGCATACCAATTATATAAATTAGTCATTACTTGAACCTGAGATTGGCGACCATGTTCTTGCCAACTCACGGTTACGGTAACTTTAAGAAGATTTTTTTCTGTTTCATCTATTTTAACTAAGGTTTTTCTAGTAAACATACCTAAAAGATTTGGTTCTGCTACTTCTATATTGATTGGCAAACCATCAGTCCAATTCTCCTTGCTCTGTAGCCAATTGTTGTCTCTAATATTTCTCACATTTTCAATACCTTCTTGCGCTAAATAATAAGCAGTTAATTTGTTTTGGCTGGCATAAGCAAAAACAGCAATTCTCTGAATCAAAGCAAAACTGCCGAAAACCGCCACAGTTAAAATAAAAATGGCTAAAATTAATTCAATTAATGAAAAGGCATTCTTTTTCATCTTATTTTTTTATTTGAATTAAACCAGCTTTGTTCACTGAAACAGTTATCTCTGCTTGGGTTTCTTGATGTTGTAAAGTAATTTCAACTTCATTTTTATCAGTTATTTCTTCTCCATTAGCACCTTGGAAAATCACTTTAGGATCAGGCGGAATAAATTTAATAGTCAGGAGTGATTGAGGAGAAAGACTATCAATTATAATTTTGGCTGGCAAGTTTATTGTCTCTTCAGGCAAACAAGGATCTGAACACTTATTAATATCAGCTAATTGACAACTAAGAAAATTATAACTGCTCTTATTGGCCTCAAATTTAATTCCATGCACAACACAACCCTCGCCCAATTCTTTAGCGGTAATAGCACGATTTTCAATTAAGCGAATATCCTGCGCCAATTGATTGGCAGCTTGTTGTAAAAGATATTGTTTTTGGCCAGTCCGGTAATTAACCAAAATGGCTAAAGAAAGTATGCCAATAATCGCTATCACCACTAATAATTCCATTAAAGTAAAACCTTTTTTTAGCATATTGCTTTATTATAACATAAAAAAATTCTGATACCAAGCCAAAAAATAATCTCCCCAAAACAAAGTCAAAACCAAGCCAGTAATTAAAAAAGGAGCAAAAGGCAATTCAGATTTTAAGTTTTTGCGGCCAGTTATCATTAAACCGCTACCCACCAACGCGCCCAGAAAAAAAGCCAAAAACAAGCCAATTAAAATTTTTGGCCAGCCCAAAAGCAAACCAATTAAAAAAACCAGTTTAATATCAGCCCAGCCCAACCAACGGCCGCGCGACAATAAAAAAAGCAAACCAAAAAAACCAGCCGCGGCCAGCGCGCTGAAAATTAAAGATATAAAAAATTGGTAATTAACAATGAGTTGATATAAAAAAGTAAAGCCAATGGCTGGATAAATTATCTTATCAGGAATAAGGTAATATCTTAAATCACAAACAAAAATAACAATCAGCAAACTAATAATCAACAGCCAATAACTAATAGTTAATAAACTTTGGCAATTGACAATTGGCAATTGGGAATTAAAAATTAACAAAAACATTCCTCCAGTTGCTATTTCGACTAAGGGATATTGCCAAGAAATTTTTTGGCCACAATATTGACAGCGGCCTTTTAAAAAAAGAAAACTAAAAACAGGAATTAAATCGCGCCAAACTAATTGATGATGGCAATGTGGACAAAAAGAACGGCCTCGCCAAATGCTTTGGTTAGTAACACTGCGGTAAATCAAACAATTTAAAAAACTGCCCACTGCCAAACCAAAAATAAAAATCAAACTCTTTAAAAAAATCTCCATCATTCTTTTATTCTAACAAAACAACCGCTGGCCGCAAGGCCAGCGGTTGTTTTATAAAGAGAATTTATCGCCAGCAATCTGGATTATTCTCAGAAACCCCCAAAAAGTCATTATCACAAAGTTCCTTAGTTCCTTTATGAGAAGCGGCAAAATATCTCTTGTCCGTGCAGGTTCCTTTATTTTCCAAAGTGGCATAAACGCAATATTTAGTTGGGTTATCCACATTATTTACCCAGCCATAAGGTATTGGATTACTTGGAGTAGATGAAGGATCTTTGGGCACTGGATTAAGAAAATCTTCTATAGAATCCGGTATATTACCACTAGTTAGATATGCTCCATTATGACTATCATAATACATCTCCATAGCCAAACTAATCTGTCTGATATCAGATTGTCTAACAGCATCCCGAGCTTTGGATCGCGCGCCGCTTAGAGACACCAAAACAATGGCTGCCAAAATACCAATAATCGCAATCACGACTAATAATTCAATTAAGGTAAAACCGCGTGTTTTTTTGTTTAAAGATAACATAATTTTTTAAATAATTAACTTAAATAATTAAATTCGACCTTTAATATTTATTTTATTCTTGTCACCACTCGCAAGTAGCAGTATCTCTTACCCGACAATCACGGTGACTACAAGTATAATAACCATCTTTGGTTTCGTATTTGAATAACAAACAAAAATGTTGCTCATCACCATACCATTGGTAATTAGTTACACCATTAGTTGTTGGAACAGAATCAAGATAAGGCTGCAATTTATTACAATTTTCTGGAATATCAACTGGCTCTGTTACTCCTTCTTTTAATATTGGATATTTCCCATCATCGCTATATTTTAATTGAAAAGCAGTCATTATTTGTCTAATATCTGATTCACCCCGCGCATCGCGCGCTTTGCGGCGCGGCAAAACCACTGAGGTCATAATTATGGCAGCTAATAAACCAATAATTGCCACAACGACCAAAAGTTCCATTAAGGTAAAACCTTTTTTAGATTGAAATGAAGAATAAAGCATATTTATTATTTAATATTAATTATACTATAAACTAATGGTTTGATAAAGCGGCAACAAGACAGACAAAATCACGCCGGCCACAATAAATCCCAAAAAAACAATTAAAAGTGGTTCAAGAATTTTAATCAAACTATTAATCCGTGATTCAATTTCTTGTTCATAAAAACTAACAATATTTATTAAAGTTTTGTCCAAAGTGCCGGTTTTTTCGCCAGTCAAAACCATTTGAATAAAAAGAGGTGAAAACAGAGTCGGCTCGCGCTGCAAAACAGTAGAAATCATTTCACCCCGGCCCACCTCTTCGCGCGCTTTTAAAATTACTTCGCGGTAGGAAAGATTACCCACAATTTCCGCCACAATTTCCAATGACCGCAACACTGTCAAACCACCAGCAATTAAGGTGGCTAAATTTTCGGCCAAGCGATTCAAATAAACCATTTTTAAAAGACTACCAATAATGGGAAGTTTTAATAATAATGGGTCAAAAATCTGTTTGCCGGCAGGACTTTTATAGAATCGGTAAAACAAATAACCAGCAGCAACTACACCAACCAGAACCAACCAGCCCCATTTTTTAATAAAATCGCTAAAACCAACTACCATTTGCGTTATCCAAGGCATAGGTTGGCCAGTTTCTTCTAAAACACTGATTAAATTGGGCACGACAAAGAAAATAACCAAAAGTATCACCACAATAACCACAAAAAAGACAAAAGCCGGATAGGTAAAAGCTCCTTTAATTTGACTATTAAGACGATATTCTTTTTCTAAATGATTGGCTAAATAATTCAAAACTTCGGAAAGCTTGCCAGTGGCTTCGCCAGATTTCACCATAGCCACATAAAAAGGCGAGAAAATTTTGGGAAAGCGCATTAAAGCCTGAGAAAAAGCCACGCCACCCTCTACATCTTGCGCTAATTTAAAAATTTTTTCTTTAAAAGCAATATTGGTGGTCTGATAGGCCAAGGCTTTTAATGATTCCAAAAGCGTAATTTTGCTTTGTACCATAATGGCTAATTGCCGGGAGAATAAAGCCACTTCTTTAAAGCTAATTCTTTCAAAAATCTCCAAACGCCGGGCATAAAAAGGCACAGCCGCTTCTTCTAAAAAAGTCACAAACAAACCTTGTTCTTGTAAAAAACTAACTGCTGATTCGCGGGAAAAAGCCTCAATAGTCCCTGAACGAATTTCTCCTTCTTTGGTGCGCGCTTGATAATTAAATTTCATATATTTAGATTGATTAATTAATTTTAACGCAAAAGCATTCTTAATTCAATGGGGCTTAAAGAATATCTTAGGGCTGTTTCTAAAGAAACTATACCTTTTTTTACCAAATCAGCCAATGATCGATTTAAAGAAATCATACCCCGGTCAGCCGATGTTTCAATAACCAAAGGCAATTCATGAATTCGGTTTTCTCTAATAAGATTGGCAACAGCCGGCGTAGCCATCATCACTTCACAAGCTGGAATAAGTTTATTATCAATGGTTGGTACCAAGCGCTGGGAAACAACGCCCAATAAAGAACCGGACAGTTGCGCCCGAATTTGCTCTTGTTGACTAGCAGGGAAAGAATCCACAATCCGATAAATGGTCTGGGCGGCTGAATTAGTATGTAAAGTAGCAAAAACCAAATGACCGGTCTCTGCCGCAGTGATAGCTGTGGCAATGGTTTCTAAATCTCTCATCTCGCCCACCATAATTACATCGGGATCCTGACGAAAAGTAGAGCGCAACGCGGCGGCAAAACTTAAAGTGTCTTGATGAATCTCGCGTTGATCAATAATGCTTTGGTCATCTTCAAAAACGTATTCAATCGGATCTTCAATAGTCACAATATGGTCAGTACGTTCATGATTAATCTGATCAATCAATGCCGCTAGGGTGGTTGATTTACCATGACTAGAAGGACCAGTGACTAAAACAAAGCCTTGGGTAGCGCGGGTAAATTCGCGGAGAATCGGCGGCAAATTTAATTCACTTATTGTTTTAATTTTGGCTGGAATTAATCTTAAAACAGCCGAAACCCGATTACTTTGAAAATAAACATTAACGCGAAAGCGGGCTTTATTTTGAAAATTGTAAGAAAAATCAATTTCGCGATTTTTCAAAAAGCGCTGGTATTGTTCTTCAGTCATCAAAAGCCGCGCCAAAGCTGCGGTATCATCAGGTGATAAATTTTTTCTCTTTTTCAAAGGAGAAAGACGACCGCATAAACGCAAAATTGGCGGATGACCACTGGATAAATGCAAATCAGAAGCCTGTTCTTGAATAGTAATTTCTAATAATTCAGCTAATTGAGTTGAATAATCACTCATTTTTAAAAAGCAATTTTATTTCTTCCACCACTTCAGTTGGTGTATAATTGGCTTTAACTAAGTATTTGACTGAACCCAAATTAATACCTTTTTCTACTTCTTCTTTCCGGCCTAAATTAGAAAGAATTACCACCTGAATATTTTTTAGTTTGGGATCAGCCTTGACTTTTTTAAGAATTTCCCAACCGTCAATTCCCGGCAAAACAATATCCAAAAGAATTAAATCAGGTTTTATTTTTTCTAATTTTTTCAATGCCTCTTCGCCTGTTTTCGCCACCTCAACGGCAAAGCCTTCCTCATTTAATTTGGTAGTATAAATATCGACTAAAAAAGCATCATCTTCTACTAATAAAATTTGTTTTTGTTTCATAGATTTTTTAATTTTATTAATTATTTTTAAATTTTATTATTTTTCAGCAACAACCCTCAATGCTTCCTCAATAGTAGTAATACCTTTCAATACTTTCAAAATCGCATCCTGTTGCATAGTAATCATACCTTGCCTGTCTGCTTCTTTTTTAATTTCAGCCTCAGAAGGTGTTTTTAAAATTATTTCAGCCAATGAAGGTGTCATAATTAAAACTTCAAAAACACCAACACGACCAGAAAAACCAGTTTTAGCACAATGCGGACAACCACGCGCTGCATAAACCATTAGTGGTTTTTCGATTTTTAATGAATTTTTTACATTGGCTGGCAATTTTTCAATCTCCTTTAAAATAAATTCCTCTAATTCAGGAGAAGGCTTAACTTTTTCTTTACAATAATCACATAAGCGCCGAATCAATCTTTGAGCAATCACTAATTGAAGTGTTGGTGAAATCAAATAAGGCCGAATACCCATATCAATCAAACGGGGAATTGCACCAATGGCATTAGAAGTATGCAAGGTAGATAAAACAATATGGCCAGTCAAAGCAGCGTGAATCACCAAAGAGGCAGTTTCTTCATCCCTCACCTCACCAACCATAATGATATTGGGGTCTTGACGCAAAATTTGGCGCAAACCGGAAGCAAAAGTATAACCAATTTCTGGCCTGACTTGCGATTGATTAATACCTTCAATAAAATATTCAGCCGGATCTTCTAAAGTAACCACATTAACTTCGTCTTTATTTAACAAACGCAAAATAGCGTAAAGCGTCGTGCTTTTACCAGAACCAGTGGGGCCAGTTGATAAAATTAAACCATAAGGTCGGGAAATGCCTTCTTTTAAAACAGACAAATTCCAACTCTCAAAACCTAAATCTTCAAAATTTTTAATAGCCGTGGCTGGGTCCAAAACTCGGATAGCCACTTTCTCACCCAAGGTTGTGGGAAAAGTAGAAACACGAAAATCAATTGGTCGATTATCAATAATCAGAGAAAAGCGACCATCCTGCGGAATACGCGTTTCATCAATCTTGAGATTACACATAATTTTAATTCGCGCCACAATGGCTGGATGAACTTTTAATGGCAAAAATAATGACGAATGTAACACGCCCAATGAGCGAAATCTCACCCGTAATTTATCTCTAGTTGGTTCAATATGAATATCTGAGGCATTACCTTCCACTGCGTGTCTAATAATCACATTGAGCATTTTGGCAATTGGCGCTTCTTCTGCCACTTTTTCAAACTCAACTGGCGCGGTTGGTTTAATTTCTATAGCTTCCTCTTTCATTTTTGCTTCTAATTCCTCCAGCGCTACACCCACTTCTTTTTTTAAAGAACTATATCTTCTTAAGAGATTTTTAAAAATAGTTGGCGTAATCAAATAAATACGGTAGTCAAAATTGCCTTGCCGCGCTAAAAATTTAAGCGCCTCACGCGCTTTTAAGTCTTCCGGATAAACCATACCCACCTCCAACAATCTATCCTCTTTATTAACAGGAATCATTTGATAATACTTCACTGTTTCTTCAGGAATAAGTTCTAAAATTTTTAAAGAAACCTGGTCTGGATCTACTTCTTTAAGAGGAACTTTAATGGCTTCACTTTTAAGATTAAACAAAACCAATTCAGGCACAATGCCAGCTTTTAAAATTACCTCTTCTTCTTTTTGGCCAGTTTCTTTAATTTCTTTTTCTAAAGTAGCAGCTCTTTCTTTATCTAAATATTTTCTTTTAACTAAAACTTGAAGCAAACTCATAGTTTTTATCAAAAATTAGCGCTAATTCTTTTTTCTTAATAAGCGACAAAGGGATTTTCTCGGCCCACCTCCTTTGACCATTCGCTAATTTCTTGGAAAGGAGAAAAATCAGCCAATCTTTTCAGCACATCAAAATTAATTTTTATCTCAGTTAAAGGCGAAACAGAAACCGTTGGCGTAACAGTTGGTTTCTTTTCTTTAAAATAACCCTGCCAAAGAACTAAACCAATCGCAATAATCACTAATATAAAAACAATAATGTAAATTTGTTGTCTTTTTTTCTCTGTAGTAAAAGTGGCCATAGATTTATTTGATTAAAATTAATAACTAAATGTTTTAAGTTTTATTTTAAAAGTAAAAGATTCAGGAGCGCCTTTTGTTTTTTCTGCACTACTCTTTTCAAAAGCAAAAGAAATATTTTCTACTTCAATAATTCTGGCTGATTTATTTATCTGAGACAACCAATTCTTTAATGAAGCATAAGAACCAACTAATTGCACATTAAATACTACCTCACGTAAGCTTGGTCGTTCCTTTGATTGACTAATAGTGACACCGCTAATTTCTTTAAAAGCTAAACCAGTTTGGCTAGCTGTTGTTTGAAGATAATTAAATAACGCTGGCAAATAACTACTGGGGTTTTTGGGCAAAGCGGCATCTAATTTAGCCAAATCTTCTGAAGAATAATTTTGCAATTCTGTTTTGGCTTTGGCCAAATTAGCAAAGAAATTATTGGTTTTCTGTAGTTCGTCTTGTTTATTCTTAATTTCCTGATGCAAAGATTGCAAATCTTGATATTGTGGCCACAAAAATAACCAACCGCCAATTAAAGCGACAAATAAGGAGATGATGATAATGATTTTTTTAGCCATAATTTTTAATTAAATTAAAATTTAAAAATTAAAAACTTCTGGTTTAAAAGAAAGGGAAAGCTTAAAGCTGATTTTGCCTTCTTTGGTCAAAGAAACCTCATCTAAATTAACCTGATTAATTTTGTCAACTTTTTGAAAAAAGGAAACCTGCTGACCAACAGTGGCAAAACTTTGTGTCTCGCCAATTAATTTGACAATCCTGGAGCGGGGATCTAACTCAAATTGCGTAAACCAAACTTGGGGATGCGTATTGGTTTGAATAATCTCAAAAACTTGATCAATTTTTAAATGTTGATTAACTAAATAGCCGAAATCATCAATTTTTCTTTTCATTTCTATCATTTCGGTTTTCAAGGCAACCCGCTCAGCTGTGTTTTCTTGAGCAATTCTTCTATTTAAATCCTCTAAAACTAATTTTCCATCAGCAATTAATTTATAGAAAACAACATAACCAGCTATTGCAGCAATTAAAAGAAGAAGAGAAAAAACTAATAAAATATCTAAACCAAGACTTGGTTTTGGTTCTTCTTTGGTTATAAATTGAGGCATAATTTTATCTGATTAATTATTTTTATTTATTTAATTATAAAATATTTCAAAAATAAAGCCAAGAAATTTATTCCCAACCTCTCAAAGCCGCGCCCAAGGCAATGGCAAAGCCTGGTCCTAATTTTTTTAAAGACTCAGCTAAGGTTGCTGGATAAATCACATTGACAAATGGATCAGCAATTTCTACGTTTAATTTTAAATTTTCAGTCAAATATTCCTTTAATCCAGAAAGTGGGGCCCAACCACCAGACAAAATAAGTTTTTGAATTTTTTTCGTATCATTAATTTGATATTCGCTCAAAACTTTTTCTACTTCTCTTAAAACAGCCTCAATTAAAGGAAGCAATAATTCTTTAACCTCTTCATTTTCTCGCAAACCATAAACGATCACTAATTTTTCTGCTTCAGCTGGAGTTAAATTAAAATTCTCCGCGACCTCTTTGACTAAACGACTACCTGAAAGATCAAAACTATGTGATATTTTTAAAACACCATTTTCCACAAGACTAATAGTGCTGCTTTGCGTGCCAATATCCAAAATTGCTATCGGACCTTTTTCATCTTTTCTAATCACTGCTCTAGCTAAACTAAATGCCTCAGCCTCCAAAGCAAACAATTCCAATTGGGAGAGCCGAGCAATCTCTTGATATTGACTAATAATATCATTGGGCACAGCGGCTAAAAGAATTTTAAAAGTTGATTTCTTTTTATCAACTGGTTTGCGTTCAATGATTTGCCAATCAATTGATACTTGGGCCAAAGGAATGGGAATATGTTGTCTTGCTTCATATTTAACTGCCTCAAACACTTCTGCTTGAGTCATTGGTGGCAATTCAAAACTAGCAAAAAGAGTAGCAAAATCCGGGATAGAAAAAATTGCCCGGCGTGTTTTTATCCCTGCCTCTTCCATAATTGCCTTAATGGCTAAACTAATCTCCTGATTTGAAAGGGAAAAAGTATTCTCTTCAAAAGTACGAAAGTGTTTTTCATAAAAAGAAGCGGCTGATAAAAAACCGTAATTAATTAACTTTTTGTGCCGGCCTGATTTGGCCACCTCAGCAATTTTAATTTGCGAACTACCAATATCAATGCCTAAAAATTTGGATGAAGAAAATGGCCACATATTTAATTTTTATTATATTTTAAAATTTATTATAATTAATCTAATTATAGCATATTTAATTTAGTCAAGCGAATTAATTATCCACAACTCGCCTAATAATGCCTTCCAAACTTAAAGAATTTATTCTTGATTTACTTTTTCCTAAATTCTGTTTAAACTGCCGGAAAGAAGGCACTTATCTTTGTGTTGATTGCGCGGAATTATTAGAAATAACCGGCTTCCACCAGCCAGCTCATCTTGCTTCTTTGGCTGATTTATATTTTGCGGTTAATTACCAAAACCCTTTAGTCCAAAATCTTATCAAAAATTTTAAATACGAACCCTTTGTTAAAGAATTAAGCCAAACCATTGCTTCTTTAATTATAAAACACTTTCAATTAATGGATAATCGGCCAGTCTTTCATCCGGCTATTAATGTTAATAACCAAGCCAATTTTGCTTTCATACCCGTGCCTTTACACCGTAGCAAATTAAAATGGCGCGGTTTTAATCCAGCAGAAGAAATTTGTAAAAATTTGGCAGAATTTTTTCAATTACCAGTCATTAATCATTGTTTAATCAGAACCAAAAAAACTTCTCCGCAAACTGAACTAACTGGTTCAGCCAGAAAAGAGAATATTAAAAATGCTTTTTTAGTAAAAAACAAAGAACTAATTAAAAACAAAAATATTATCTTGGTTGATGATGTCTATACCACTGGTGCCACTCTACAAGAATGCAGCCGTGTATTAAAACAAGCTGGCGCTCAAAAGGTAATTGGTTTGGTGTTTGCCCGCGACTAATGACCTTGTTCACCTATTGACAAATTTAATATTTTATGTTATTCTCCTTTATTGAAAGGGGGTAAAAATGGAACTAATAGAAGGAAAATTAAAATCTGATTTAGAACCGGTGATTTATACCATAAGAATCACCGAGGAAATGAAAAAACGATTAAGAAATATCAGCACATCTGGATTAACTACGATTAGTCCAGATCTCTATGACTTCTGTAAGATTCTGGCAGAAAATCTGCCAGAAATAGTAACGCCAGTGGAATTGTTGAATATTATGGAAGCGGTTCTCAATAAATTTAAACCGCGACTGCAAAAAATAACTGGCAGCTTCTCGATCCAATATATTAAAAAGAAGTTGCCAGAAATTGTGGAGAAATTTGTCGATGATGAGTCTTTTGTCAAACTATTTAAAAATTTCTTCACTGAAAATAAAAGGACTCCTTAAAAGGAGCCCTTTTTTATTTTTTAAAGCCAGCGGCTATTTATTGGGGCGCGCAACACTGCGGATATTTATTTTATTAATTAATTTCAGTATATTACACCTTTTCAGTATATTACACCTTTTTTATATTTAAACCATTTTGACAAATTAAAAAATGCGAATGCCCCGCCTGCGGCGGGGCAAAATTGTTGTGTAAAACTTGTCTCAAAATGAGCTTCGAGTCCCACACTCCTCGCTCACTTCGTTCACTGGCGGAGGGGGTGGGATTCGAACCCACGATAACCTTGCGGTCATACCGGTTTTCGAAACCGGCCCTTTCAACCACTCAGGCACCCCTCCTTTTTAGATTCAAGTGTGGACCCGACCGGACTTGAACCGGTGACCTCCGCTATGCCATAGCGGCGCTCTACCAACTAAGCTACGGGCCCATTAATTTTGCTGATTACTTTTGTCAGGTTTGATATTTGATTTTTAATGACCGACGAAACTTCGTTTCGTCTCTCGCTTCACCTGGCTCTCGCCAGTCTCAGCTTTTAATTTTGATATTTGATTTTTAATTTTTAATATTTTTTATTGTGCCCCTGACAGGAATCGAACCTGTATCTTCGCCTTAGGAGTGCGAAGCTCTAATCCGTTGAGCTACAGGGGCGAAACAAACTACCTTGATTAAAGTATATATGAATGTTTGTTTCGCGGGTTTTAACCTTGATTAAATTATTTATGATAAACCCAGGGGGCAAAACAAATTACCTTAATTAAATTATTTATGAACAATTTGTTTTGCGGGTTTTAACCTTTAATTATTTTATTTATGATAAACCCAGGGAAACAAAACAAATTACCTTAATTAAATTATTTATGAACAATTTGTTTTGCGGGTCTATCTTTGAGTTGTTTATATAATAGACCCCGGGATCGTTGACCTCTCCTTTGAGGAGGGTGGCAGCGAGAATTCGCGCAGCGAATTCTTAATAAAATTAATTTTCCAATTCCTAAAATAGCATATTTTACACTTGTTGACAATAAAATAAAATGATAAAATAAATTATATGCCAGAAAAATCACCTATTGTTGAAATAGTTAAAAAAGCCTGCCCAGCAGTAATTACAATTGTTATCTCCCGAGATCTACCCAAAATAGAGGGTTTTTATTTTTTGCCTTATGGCGAACAAGAATTGATTGTGCCCAAAATGAGTGGCGATAAAAAAGAAAAAACCAAAATTGGTGGTGGGTCCGGTTTTCTGGTTTCACCAGATGGCTATATTATTACTTCCAATCATGTAGTCGCTGAAAAAGATGCTGATTATACAGTTATTTATGAACCAAACAAAACTTATCCAGCCAAAGTAGTTTGTCGCGATCCAATAAATGATGTGGCTATTTTAAAAATTGCGGTAAAAAACTTTCCTTATTTAGAATTAGGCGATTCAGATAAAATAGAATTGGGTGAAACAGTGATTGCCATCGGCAATGCTTTGGGCGAATTTCATGATACAGTCAGTACTGGTGTAGTTTCTGGTTTATCGCGTTATCTCACTGCCTACTCTGGTCTCTCCCGCCAAGCAGAAATGTTAAGAGGTCTTATTCAAACCGATGCGGCAATTAATCCAGGCAACTCTGGCGGACCATTGATTAATTTAGAAGGTAAAGTGATTGGCATCAATACAGCCATGGTGATGGGTGCACAAAACCTTGGTTTTGCTATTCCCATTAACTATGCCAAAAAAGATTTAGAGGAAGTGAAAAAATATGGCCGGGTAAAACGACCATTTCTGGGCGTTAAATATATTATTCTGAACAAAGAAATCGCCAAAAGAGACAAATTGCCGGTAAATTATGGCGCTTTTGTGGTAAGAGAAGTTTTGGGCGAATCAGCCATTGTGCCTGGCAGTGCAGCAGAAAAGGCTGGTTTAAAAGAGTTTGATATTATTTTAGAATGCAATGGCGAAAAAATTACTGAAGAAAATTCTCTAGCGCAAATTTTACAAAAATACCAAGTTGGTCAGGAAATCAACTTAAAAATTCTCCGCAATAAAAAAGAACTAGATATTAAAGTAAAATTAGAGGAAAAGAAATAATTACTCAGGGGTGCTCGACCGGAGTCGAACCGGCAACCTTCGCGGCCACAGCGCGACGCTCTAACCAATTGAGCTACGAGCACCAATCTCTTTTTATTATACTTAATTAATTATAAATTTCAATAAAAAACCCTTTAAGCAATCTCTGCCTAAAGGGTTTTATTCATAGCGAAACCCCCACCCGTTAAACAAGACCTCGTATTCTTTTTCTTTGATTTTTACTTTGATGCGGTTTTCATCTAACGAGTGTTTAAGGTCTTTTAATATTTTAAAAATTAATTCTTCTTTTAAGCGAATCCCGGGCCACCAAATTACCACTTCACCGTTATTAAAAATATCAAACAAATCATCTGGCTTATAAAAATCTTCTTGTGGCGAGGTGCAAATTCGTACAGTTATTAAACCTTCAGAATCATCTATTAAATTTAATATCAAATGACCGGGTGGCAAATGTTGAAATTGTTCCTTTACCACTTTTATAAATCTTTTTTTTAGCGCATCAATAATGGTTTGACGCGCTTTATCACCTTCTTCACCACTTAACTGATGAAGATTGCAAACCCGGTCAAAATTCAAAAAAATCAGTGTAGCAGGATCGCGTCGCTGGCTCCAATAATATTTTTTTAAATTTTCTAAATCTTGATATTTTCTGTAAAACTCTAGCCTAATAATCTCTGAGTCGGAACAATGGAAAACGCTAAAATCCTCTGGCAAATCTAGGCTAGTAACATCTTTTAATTCAAACTCACCCCAAGCAGGCAAATCTTTTTCTGCCATTTTTCTCACCTCCTATTTTTTTAGAATTTCAAAGATCCAGTATTTTAATACCATATTTATATTTTTTCGTCAAGGCTAACAAGGTTATTTTCAATCTCCTCAAAAATCTCATTTCTTTTAACAAAACTATGCAAAAAATCACTTACTTTTAAAGCATTAATTTGAGATTTGTTTTGGTTGATGGCTTCTAATTTCTTATCTATTTCCTCAGTTGTCAAATCAAAACTAACCCAGCCTTTTTGTGAAAATAATTTTTTGGGTGGATACAAAAATTCATTCATTGCCAATTTTTTCTCTGGCGGATAGGCTCGGTAATGAATCAAATAAGCAAAAATTTTTCCTGTAAAATTCGTCTCGGCTAAAGTTTTTTGTAAAAATTGAAAAGTGGCCCAATGGTCAGAATGCGTATCGCGGGGATGAGGCGCAATAATGATCGTGGGATTAAAATCAGTAATAATTTCTTCTAAATCAGCCACTAAATTAGCGCCAGTATAAGTTTGTTCTTTTTTATAAGTTCCTGAATAAGGATTGTAACTAAATTTTGTGCCTTGCGAAGTATAAACTGAATCGTAAAATTTACTCAACATTGCTGAAAGTCCGCCATCAGGAAAACCTAAAAAAATCAAATCAGCATTGGCTAATCCTAAAACTTGGGTAGCCATTAATGCTTCCTGCATTCTTTTTTCGCCCAGTTGAATAAATTCAGTTGGACTGATTTTTAAATTTTTATCTTCGCCAATAAGAGAAAAAATATTGTTATCGCCATTGGTCAAATAAACCACTTTTACTTGGCCGCCAATGGTCTTGGCTCGTTGAATTAAACCAGCTGAACTTAAAATTTCATCATCAACATGAGGCGCTAAAATTAAAATCCGATCTGTGGAATCAATCTCTGGAAATTTATCCAAAGAAGAATGAGTAAAAAAGAGCCAACTAATCAAATTACCCAAACCAAAAGAAAAAAATCCCCAAACAATAAAACTAATAATCAGAATTTCTTTATATTTTAAACTAAGCTGTTTTATTGCCGAAAAAAAAGACATAAAAATCAAAAACCTAAAAAATTGTGCCCCCGGTAGGAATCGAACCTACATCATCTGCTTAGAAGGCAGATACTCTATCCATTGAGCTACGGGGGCGAAATAAACTACCTTGATTAAAACAATATATGAAATGTTTATTTCGCGAGTTCTAACCTTAAATTATTTTATTTATGATGAACTCGGGGGGCGAAATTAACGAAGTTAATTTCGCGGGTTTTAACCTTGATTAAATTATTTATGATAAACCCAGGGGCGAAATAAACTACCTTGATTAAAACAATATATGAAATGTTTATTTCGCGAGTTCTAACCTTTAATTATTTTATTTATGACGAACCCGGGGGAAGAAATTAACAAACTTAATTTCGCTAATTCTACCCTCATTTTACTCCAAATTATTGTTTTTTCAATTCAAAAGGATTGCGGTATTTTTTAGCATCAACTGTATAAAAATTTTCATTTCTCTGTTGCCATTCATCTAAAACCCGCTGTTGTTTAAGTGCATCAATTTTTAATATTTTTTCCACTTCTAATTTTTGATCAAAAGACTCCACCCGCCAGATATAAAAATAACCAATAAATAAACCTAAAATTAAGATTAAAAAAATTAATACTAAAAAAGTAATAAGATTATTTCTTACTAAAAACTCTAAATAACTAACCCAGCGTTCTTTATTGATTTTTAATTTTACTGGTTTTAATTCAGGCATAATTATTTAACAAATACTTTTACTAATAAATTGGCTTTTATCTGACCGCTCACTACCTGTTTCTCCACGATAACCTGACTTAAGGTGATGGTTTGGATATCAACCAAATAGGGGCTATTTTCAATTTTAGTTAAAAACTCTAAAAAATCAGTAAAAGAACCAGTGGCCATAACTCTAAAAGATAAAGATGGCCAAAAATCTTTTGCCTCTTTAACAACTTCGTTAGAAAGAGGCGTAATTTCAATTTCTAAACGGGATTTTTGGGCAGTTTTTTCTAAAAAATCAATAAAAGCCACTGGCGCCTTAGCATCAATAAATAAGTTATCAATTTTTTTGAGAAAGTCATTTAACTCATTACTGACATCTTTAAATTTTTCTAAATTAACTATCTTGGCTTCTAAAACAACCAGTGCCCGTTTTTTATTAATTAATTCCTGGCTGCTTGATTTAATTTCTTGCAATAATAAAAAAATAAAAACACCTAAAATCAAAAAGACGAACAAAACAACTAAAATTGTTAAATAAATTTTTTTCTTTATGGCCATAAAATCTTAAAATTTACCGTAAAATTAATATCGGTTGATTTTACCCAATCAGCGGGCGGAAAATAAATTTCTTTAAAATTAGCTTGTTTTTCTAAATTTTCTTTAAGGTTCAACAAACTTTCTCGCTGCGGAGCGAAACCGCTGATGACACATTCAATTGTCTTTTTTGTATCTTTTTTGGGATTAATTGAAATATTGGTTAAATAAATTTCTGGGGGAATAACTTTGGTAATCTGTACTAAAGTTTCAGACGCCTTAAATCGGTTTTGATAAAAATTATCCAAAGAAGAAAAAATTTCATTAAAAGCCGCCAGATTTTGTTCTAATTCATGCATTTTTAAAACACTAATTTCTTTTTCGCGCTGCTCATAAATAATTTTTTGGGCATTGATTTCTCCTAAAATAAAAAAAAGAAAGCTAAGCATAATTAAAATAAAACAAACCAGACCTATTACTAAATCCATTACTAAAGTAAAAAAGATTTTCCAGACTCTCTCTAACGAACCATTCTCAGATGATTGATTAAGCATATAATAGAATCAAAACAAATTGTAATCAGTTAGATACTCTAAAACTAATAGTATTTTATCATAATTGAAAAAAAATGAAAATCTGTTAAAATAAACTTGTCTCCAGCAGTTTCTCGGGGTGTCGTATAATGGTAGTACGTGCGCTTTGGGAGCGTACAGTCCCAGTTCAATTCTGGGCACCCCGATGCGGGATTAGTTGAGCAGCCCAACATCACCCTTCCAAGGTGAAGAGACGGGTGCAACTCCCGTATCCCGCTCCAGTTTTTTAACCTCTTGACAACCAATTTAAAGTATGCTAATAATGGAGTATTAACCTTTTATTATTAATTTTAAAAAAATTATGCAAAACAAAACAATTTTTCTAATTAGCGGTCTTATAATAACCATTCTCATAGGGATTTCTCTTCCAACTATTCCTTATGTAAAGGCAAGTGCAGGAAATTATATTCATGGAGATTGCGATGGAAATGGAGTATTGGAAACAATAGATTATGCTCTTATGAATGACGCTATGAATGGTCTAGAAGTAGTCTGTTATGATTTAAATCACAATGAAATAACTGCCATGGAAGTATTTGATTTTAACGGCGATGGAATATTAGATGACGCTGATAAAAATGAATTTATGAATTGGTTTAATCATAATGATTTAATTGTCTATCCAGATAATGATGGTGATGGCTATACTTATAAATACGATTGCGATGATAATGATAATATTACATATCCTGGAGCACCTGAAATTTGTGATGGAAAAGACAATAATTGTGATGGTTTAGTTGATAGAACTGATGAAGATGGAGATGGCAGACTTAGTGAGAATGAAGGTTTAATTAGCGGTGTTACTTATCAAAATTATTATGTTGACTTAGATGGAGATGGTTATGGTGACAGTGTAAATTGGGCAGTCAGTTATCTTTGCACTCCTTATAACACAATTAGGGCAACAAAAGATGGAGATTGCAATGACCATGATTCTAACATCTATCCTGGAGCCAAAGAGATTTTAGATGATAACATTGATCAAGATTGTAATGGTATAACAGAAGTTAGTCCGCCACAACCACCTACGCCGCCCACTCCTCCTCCACCGTCAAGTGGTGGCACTTGTACGCCCAATTGGCAATGTTCTGCCTGGTCAGCTTGTGTTAATGGTTTACAAACCAGAACTTGTACTGAATTAGCTGGTTGCCCAATTAATAAACCAGCCGAAACCCAAACTTGTGTGACGCCCTCAATTTTAGCCATGCAAACCTGCACACCAGGTGATATCACCTGCTTAAATGGTAATCTGGTTAAATGTAATAGCGCTGGCACGGACTGGTTATTGTGGCAAACTTGTGCTTCTGGTTGCGCCAATGATCAATGTTTAACAGCGCCAACGCCTTCTGAGGAAGCTACTCCAACATCTGAACAAACAATCACTCCTGAACAAACCACTCCTCAAACTGAAGAAGAATCAGTTGTGCCTGAACAAAAACCAGTGGCAGAATCTCTTTTAGGTGCTGGCTTAATCTTTGGTTTAAAACCAGGTACCTTTATAGCTATTGTCTTAATCGCCAGTGCTGGTTTAATTAGTTTGGCTGTTTATCTCTTAAGAAAAAGGAGATAAGAGAAATTGAATTAATGTAGAAAAGCGCGCCGGTTAAACCGGCGCGCTTTTCATTTACATAATCGCAGCTGAATTTCTACTACTTAGCGTATTCAATCGCTCTTAATTCTCTAATTACATTAACCTTAATTTCGCCCGGATATTTTAATTCTTCTTGGATTTGCCGGGCAATCTCTTTAGCCAAATTGCGCGCTCCCCAATCATCAATTTCTTCTGGTTTAACAAAAACTCTAATTTCGCGGCCGGCTTGCAAAGCCCAAGCCTTTTCTACGCCCGGGAATTGTAAAGCAATTTTCTCCAAATCAGCCAAACGCTTCAAATAATTCTCCAAAGTGTCTTTGCGCGCGCCCGGCCGAGCGCCGGAAATCTGGTCAGCCACTTGCACAATCACTGATTCTAAATTAACAAAAGGATAATCTTCATGATGCGATTTAACTGCATCAATTACCTCTTTCTCAACACCAAACTTTTCTAAAATTTTAACGCCAATATCCACATGCGAACCTTCCACCTGCTGATCAACTGACTTGCCAATATCATGCAATAAACCAGCCTTTTTACAAACCATCACATTTAAGCCAAGTTCCGCTGCCAAGGCGCCAGCCAAATGACTGACCTCAATTGAGTGCAAAAGAGCATTTTGTCCATAACTGGTGCGGAATTTTAAACGGCCTAATAATTGCACTAACTTAGGATCTAAACCAAGCACGCCGGTCTCATAAACCGCTGCCTCGCCAGCTTCTTTAATTTGTTTGTTAATTTCTTCTTCTGCTTTAGCCACCTGTTCTTCAATTTTGGCTGGCTGGATCCGGCCATCTTGGATTAATTTCTCTAAAGCGATTTTGGCAATCTGGCGCCGCACTGGGTCAAAAGCCGAAATAATAACCGTTTCCGGCGCTTCATCAACAATAATCTCCACGCCAGTTAGTTTCTCCAAAGTCCGGATATTGCGACCTTCTTTACCAATAATTCTTCCTTTAATTTCCTCAGAAGGCAAAGCGAGCGTTGTGGTCGTAGTTTCTTGCGCCTGACTCAAAGCGCATCTTTGAATAGCCGTAACCAAAAGCTCTTTGGCTTTACTTTCATATTTTTCCCAACCTTCTTGCTCTAATCTTTTCAGTTTTTCAGTCATTTCCTGCTGATATTCGCGCGCCAAATTAGCCAATAATTCTTCTTTGGCTTTTTCTTTTGACATCTGGCTGATTCTTTCCAGATTAACAATGGCTTCTTCCCGCAACTTTTCTAACTCCTCTTTTATCTGTTTCAATTTTTTAACCTTCTCTTCAAACTCCTGCCGTTCTTTTTCCAAAGAAAGCATCTTTTGCTCTAAAATATTTTCCCGGCGCAATAACAAACGCTCGGTCTTTAAAACCGCGTTCCGTCGCTCATCAACTTCTTTTTGCGCATTGTCTAAAATTTGCCGACTGCGCTCTTTGGCTTCAGCAAGAATTTTTTCCGCTTCTTCTTTGGTTTGAAGAATTTTTTTCTGAAGTTGCGCTTCCAAAGTGCCGGCTTGTTTCCGGGCAATGGATTGCCGGGCAAAGTAGCCCAGAATTGAGCCCAAAAACAAACCAGCGATGCCGATAAAAAGCAAAATTAATGAATTCATAATTGTTCATTGGTAATTTGATATCCAACATATCAAAACCAAAATTAATTTTTAATTCCTTAAAAGGATTATAGCAAATTGGCGAGAAATGTCAAAATTAGGACTTATTTCCCTACGAGAAGCAAAGGTTTAAAAGCATTGATGAGACTGGCAAAGTTTTTTTGCAACAACTCGCTGGTGCTGCGCAAGGGCGGTACTTCCTTGTATTTGGGCAGAGAGAATTTAACATTGATTGTTTTGGTTTCAGAACAAGAAATATGGGAATCAGCTTGGTCAGTTATGGTTAAAGTGACTTCTTGAGTGCCTTTCTGTTTAAATTTCACCTGAGTAGTGCAGTCAGTGGCTGAATAATAACTAACTGGCTTACCTTCTTCGTCGATTTCTTTAACTGCAAATTCAACATTTTCCAATGGATCAAAACTCCACTGGCAATTGTAGGGAAGTTCATATTCTGATTTATTCTCTAAACTAACAGTTTGGCCAGCAGTAATTTTAGTCTCAGCACAATCTCCACCATTACAAGTGAAATCAACTATGGGCCAACAACGAGGCTGGGTAGTAAAAGAAGTAGTGTTACTAATAGCTACATCTGTCCAGCCGCCTAATTCTGCAATATGAGCTTGAACTTTTACCCGACCATAATAGGTTTGTTCACCATAGGCAATTTTATTACCCAGCCAATCACAACATCCAGAACATTCCGGGCTTACTCTCCATGCACTATCCCATGAAGAAGCGTTGGGAGAAACAGTTAAATCTTGAGAACTCTCAGAATATAATACATTGTTACAATTTGAATCTTGACAAAGGTCAACAGTATATCGGTACTGATCAACTGTGTAGTTTGATATCCGATTATCCCAAGAGAAAGTAGGAATCCGGGATTGTTCACAAACCAGATTGTAACTAGTTTTTAAATTAGAAATCTCCACAGTGGCAGTGACACAGGGTGGTACTCTGTCACAATCCCAGGCAATATTTAACCCGGGGTCAGTGGTGTTGGCGCAATTTAATTCAAAAGAATCAGTTTCATATGGGCCATAAATAACCTTGTAATGACCAATTTCACCAGTTGATTTATATTCTACATCAGGGTGGATGCGGGGGTCAGCGTCATTGCAGTCTGGCTTTAATTCACCATTAATGACACAAAGGTCTTTTACTAGATCATAACCAGGTAAACTACTATCGCAACAATAAGGCGCTAAATAACCATCATTATCCCAGTCGCAAGTGAATTGGTGGGTGTAGGTAATATAAGTAGATGGGTTAGGATGCGGTGTGCTCAAAAACTCAATAGAAGCAGAGGTGGCTGGAGTAACACTAATTGCTGGATTAGTTATTAGTTTATAAAAAACACCGAATTGATTTTGGTTGTCAACTAATTGATTGGTCGAGGTTCCTAGCCGGGCTGAGGAACTGGCAATGGCTTGTTCTACTAATCTATTGAAAACAAACCGGGTCATATATTGTTTTTGCTCCATGGGTGTTTTGCCATTATATTTAAGACTCTGGCAAAAAACTTGGTACCAATATTGACTATCTAAACTAATTAATGAAGAACTACAGTTTCCTCCTGTGTTCTCGGGTATATTCACAACTAACAAAGGAGTGAGAGTACGTGTCATAATTTGGTAACGACTCCAACCAACACCATATACCGAGGGTATGCCATATAGTAAGGGTATTAATTGGCTGGTATTATTAGGATTGGGTATATAAACCTGGCCATAGAGCCGAATTTGATCAGGCGGGGATTCGGGCAGAGTAAAAGAAATGCTACTGCTGCCTAAATCAAGATAACGATTCTTTCGCACCTCTGGATAAGAAGAACTGGGATCAGGCGGGTAACATAAATTCTCAGCACAAGGTGCAGGCATCACACGTCCTCTTAGACAAATTTTTGTATAAATTTCTTTATCCTTGTAGCACGCAATGCTTGCTCCTATGCCGCTGCCGCCTATTCCGCACATAGAATTTACATCAGGGAAAGTGCCAAAAAAAGAGTACATTGGCAAATCATCTTTTAATGTAAAATCAAATGTACGTAAAGATGTTGTTGAACCATCTGGATTATAACCTTCAACCCAGAACTTAATCACTGAGTTCTTGGGCAAACCTGGATTATAATTACCATCAAGAATTAATTTAGCATTCCAATAATGCCAAAACATTAAATAGCCGCCAGCATAGATTTTAACTGTCTCGTTGGGCTGATAATAAAGTTTATCCAAGCCAAAATTAAAAAAACCAATTTTACTATCATAGGGAAAATTCGCCGGAGAAAAAATGTTACCGAAGTAGGAACCAGGATAACTATAGTCTGTGTTAAATGGTGTTTCTTTCCCATCAGCAGAATTATAATAATAAGGAACAAAATGAACTACACTACTCCGGCCAATATAACAGCCCGGGCAGTCATTTGGACTAATTCTTATTTCCATTTCCGCACCTGGCTCTAAACTAAATGGAATGCGGTATTGGTTTTGAGAAACATTAGCTGGTAGGCCAGCACTACTAAAATCTGAAATTACTGTTGAAGAACTGTTGTTAATATTTCTAACTTGCACACAGGCAATTGGCTTGCTCGTGCCGTTAATTGCTTGGTTAATCGCGTTTAAATCAAATCTCTCAGTAAAGGCAGGCGGATAATCGGTTATCCAGAATTCATACTCTCCACTAATTTTAAAATCATTTATATTTTTTATTGTAAGTTTTACTCCGTATCTTTTATCCGTAATAGATGGGTCGCGGACAATGTGGCTTGGCAAAACAAGGGTTGACGAGCCATTAGAAGTAGAAAAAATATGTGGGCAAGGGACGGCATAAGTAGTGGTGACACTAAAATCAGATTTAGGATAAGGATCGGGCGCATCATAAGGACAGGCATACCACCAAGAACCGGTTGAAGTGGTATAGCCGCAAACATCGCTTTGTTGAGCATATTGGTTAATAAGATCCGGATTGGTGTGATAAGTATACTCATTACCGTCCTTATCTAAGTAAAAAAAGTTAAATTTAGTTATCCGCAGATACCAATTTTTAGGACAGGTGTCTCCTCCTTGCACATTTAAATAAAAATCATAAATTTGATTGGGATTTATGCTGTATATATAGAGATCTCGTTTGCCGCTACTATTAGTTACCATCTGAGAACACATATTTTGTTGGGGAAGTTGTAATTGAAGGGTTATGGTAGTAGATGCACCAGGGTCTAAAGAAACTCCAGGATAGTTCTTAGGATTTTCGCCATTGATTCCTAACACGTCAAAAGAAGCAATATAGCTCGTACCCGGAAAGGCGAAATTTACAACCAGTCCTCCTCCTCCAATCTCTATCGGATATGTGCTAGTATTCGTGAACGTCACACTAACATAAAAAGGTTGAAAGCTGCCAGTGCTGGTAGAAGCCTCAAGGCAGGGCAGACAATTTGAACCTGAGCAAGACGTTGTTGATCTTACACAGGCCCCATCTTGATAAATCAGATAATATTTCTCGCCATTTGCATCTTGATCTTGATAATAAAAATCCCAATCACTTGCTATTAAGTAGTTACTTGCTGCTTTGGCTGATAATGGCCAGCCCAGAATTAAAATAAAACCAGCAAAAATTAGAAATAACCAATTTTTCATAAAATTAAAATTTTAATTTAATTATTAAATTTAATAAACCTTGATTTCACTGGCAATAATTTCTGTTTTGCCCCGAATATTATCAGTGGCTAAAACAAAAACATCCTTATCAACATTAATGTCAGCCAAGGTCAAATTTGTCCGGTAATCCTCTAAACTTATTGGTTCAGCCATTGGACCATACAAAACATAGCCCTTGGCTGCGAGTTCATCGGAGGTTAATTCATGATAAATTTGCGTCTGGTCAGTGATTTTTACTTTCAAGCGCTGCTTGACCAAATCTGAACCATCAGGCGCGGGAAATTGTTTGACCCGCATAGTTGTTTCTACCACAATAAAATCAGCGCCTTTTTCCACCACGCGACCGCTCAAATAGTTTAAACTGGTAGCAAGTGGCGGATAAAAGTTACTTAAAACTTTTTCATACCAATTGGCTTTTTTCTGCACTAAATAAAGCTTAACGCTAACCACAGTACAGCCAATCACTAATAAGAGAATAATGAGGAGATAAATAAGATTTTTTTTGGCCATAGTTGTTTATGTTTAATGAATTAAAATAACGACTTTAATTAGATTATACTATATTTTTTAATTTTTATTTAGTGACAGGGATACTTAAACCAGCCGCCTTTCAACCCAGTCCATTTGGCTACGCCAATTAACAGAAAAAAGGTATTCACAATCACCCAAGCGCCATAAATAATAAAAAGACCAATAATGGTCCATTGAATGATGTCTTTGGCTTGATTGACCTTGTTGGGATCGCCCATGGCTGTAAAAAACATAATGCCGCCAATCACCAACATTATAACAGCCGCTGGTGGCACAAGATGGGTTAAAACAAATTTCACCACATTGTCAAACAAAACAAAGATATCACACAACTGGCAGGGTTCTTGACCTTCACCGCCGCAGGGCACCAAACCAGCTGCTACCACAATTAAGGGTAAACCAACAATAACCAAGAAATTAATTAATGAAAAAATATTTTTTATTTGGGCAGCCATTTTTAACTTTTGGATTTAATTACCTGGTCAATTAAGCCATATTCTTTGGCTTCTTCAGCTGAAAGATAAAAATCGCGGTCCGTGTCTTTTTCAATTTTGGCTAATGGTTGACCCGTGTGGTGCGCCAGAATTTTGTTTAATTTTTCTTTGATTCTAATAATTTGTTTGGCAGTAATTTCAATTTCCACTGCCTCGCCAGTCACGCCACCCGCTACTTGGTGAAGCAACATTTGGGAATTGGGTAGAGCAAAGCGCTTGCCCTTAGTGCCAGCTGCCAAAAGCACTGCGCCCATTGACGCAGCCATACCCACACAGACAGTGGAAATATCTGGCTTGACATATTGCATAGTGTCATAAATTGCCATACCAGCAGTGACTGAACCGCCGGGCGTATTGATATAAAGCTGAATGTCTTTTTGCGGATCTTTGGAAGCCAAAAATAACAACTGGGCAATAATGGAATTAGCTACTGGGTCAGTGATTGGTCCAGCCAAAAAGATAATGCGGTCTTTTAAAAGACGCGAATAAATATCATAGGCGCGCTCGCCATATTGTGATTTTTCAATAACTGTGGGAATGAGGTTCATAGATTAATTAATTATAACAAATTTTTAAAGTCAAACCAAGTTTATTTTTTGCTTTTGATGGTTTTTTTCTTAGTCGTTTTTTTCTCGCCAACTGCTGCTGTTGCTTTTTCTTTTTCTTCTGCTTCTACAACTTCGCCAGTGGCTTCCAGAGAAGTGTCAGTTGGCGCGGTTTCCGCCACTGTCACGCCTTCTTCAGTCTTAATATCAATTTTCCAACCAGTTAATTTGGCTGCCAAGCGCACATTTTGGCCATTTTTGCCAATCGCCAAAGACAATTGGTCATTTGGCACAATCACCTGCACTTTGTTTTTCGGCATTATCTTGACTTCGCTGGGCTTGGCTGGCGCCAAAGCATTAGCCACATATTTTTGCGGCTCCTCAGCATATTCAATAATATCAATTTTTTCTCCACCCAACTCATTAATCACTGCCATCACCCGCGTGCCTTTTTGCCCAACCAAACTACCCACTGGATCAATTCCTTCAGCTGTAGAGGCAACCGCTATTTTGGAACGCGAACCAGGCTCCCGCGCAATCGCTTTAATCACTACTTGACCAGCCGCAATTTCTGGCACTTCCAATTCAAATAATTTGGAAACCAATTTCGGATAGGCGCGGGAAAGAACCACGATTGGTCCGCGCGGCGTTTCTTCTACTTTTAGAATATAAACCTTAAGCCGCTGTCCAGGACGATAAAATTCGCCCGGCACTTGTTCTTCTTTGGGCAAAACGCCTAAGGTCTTGCCAATATCTAAATAAACATTGCGACTTTCCACCCGTTGCACCAAACCCGAAACTATTTCACCTTCTTTACTTTTATATTCTGCAAAAATACTTTCTTTTTCCGCTTCGCGCAGTTTTTGCAGAATCACTTGTTTGGCAGTCTGCGCCGCAATGCGACCATAATCCTGTTTCACTTCTAAGGGAATTTCTAATTGTTCGCCAGCTTTGATTTTGGGATTGATTTTTTTCGCCTCCTCCAACAAAATATGTTTTTCTGGCAAGAAACGAATTTTTTCTTTCTTTTTTTCAGCTGTTGGCGGTAATTTTTTTAATTGCGCCAATTCCTCTTCAGTATAAAGCATCTCTGGAGTGACCACTTCTCTAATCTGCCAAAATTTCAGTTCGCCAGTTTCCGGATTGAGTTTGGCTTTAATCACTTGTCCTTTTTTGCCGTAATCTTTTTTGTAAGCAGTGGCAATGGCTGCCTCAATGCTTTCCAAAACCTTTTCCCGTGCAATGCCTTTTTCCTCAGCAATTTGATTGATGGCTAATAAAAAATTCTTAATATCCATAATTTTCTTCAATAGTTTTACTTAAATGATTAGAATACTCCATTATAATAAAATTTTCCCTTTCGTCAACGCGAAACCACATTAAGAAAATGGTGAATTTCTGGCAGGTCTTGTTCTGTATTTATTCTCACTATTAGCAAATCAATACGCCAGGGTTTATCTAGGGGTATTTTATGCTTGGTCAGCCAGGTTTGGCCAGCGCGAATAATTTTTTGTTGTTTTTGCCAATTAACTTTATAGCCCGGAAAAAAAGCAAAAATGTCTTGGTTGTTTGTTTGTCGAATGGTTTTGACTTCCACAAAAACAATGGTTTCTTTTTCTTGAGCCACTAAATCAATCTCAGCGCGAGTTAGGCGATTGCCAAAACTAATGGCATAATTTTTGTCTAAAATCCGGTAACCTTTTTGTTTGAGAAAATTTTCCGCAATTTGTTCGCCAGTAACGCCAATTGCTTTACTATTCATAATTGATTGACCGCCAAAATTTTCTTTTATATAATCAAAGAAATTGTTAAGGCAGTTTATTTTATCATAACATTAAAAATAACACTAAAACAGCTTCTTATATATATGTTAAGCATTATTATTCCAACATTGAATGAAGCAAAATATTTACCGCGCCTTTTGCGTTCGCTTTACGAGCAAACCTTTGAGGATTTTGAAGTAATTGTGGCTGATAATCAATCAACTGATGCCACGCGCGAAATTGCCATGCGTTTTGGCTGCCGCGTGACGGCCGGCGGCCGGCCGGCCGCCGGCCGTAACCGCGGCGCGCAGGTGGCAAAAGGAAATTGGTTGTTATTTTTAGATGCCGATGTGGTTTTACCGCCTGATTTTTTAGAAAAAGCTTTAGTTGAAATTCAAAAACAAAACTTAATTGCCGCCACTTGTCTACTTAAACCATTGAGCCAAAAAAGAGTTGATCAAATCTTGCACAAAACAGCCAATTTTTATCTCCGCTTAATGAAAAAAGTTTCACCGCGCGCAGCTGGCGCCGGCATTTTTATTAAAAAAGAAATTCATCAAGCCATTGGCGGTTTTGACGAAGAATTAAAATTGGCTGAAGACCATCAATATGTTAGCAAAGCCAGCGAGTTGGGCAACTTTGGTTTATTAAAATGCGTTTGTTTGCCCGTTTCAGTGCGGCGCTTGGAAAAAGAGGGTCGGTTTCGCCTTTCTTTTAAGTATTTAGCCGTTGAAGCGCACTTGATTTTTCTTGGCCCAATTTATTCTGACATTTTCAATTACAAATTCGGCCACTTCGATTAGAAACTAAACTTTTGGTGGTGCCTGCTGGACGATGTCAGAACTTTCTTTAAACAAAACCCTGACGCCGACTGACTGCCCGCTCGCCGAAGGCGAGCGGGCAAAAATCCGCTTCGCGGATTCCCACCCACGGCTCCAGTCCGCCTTTGGCGGACAAGCCCGCAAAAATTCTTGCCCCGTAGCATCCCGAAGGGATTGCTTCGGGGTTTATTTATTAAGAGCGGGCGACAATTTTTTTCTTTTAAAAATGAATTATTTTTGCGGGCTTAATTTTGGAGCCGTCCTCACCCCTTTAGCCCGCCAAAGTGTATTACTTCATAATTTCGGTAACGAATTTTAGTTTATCTAAGGGTGTTTGATATTTTAAAGCAGGGTGTCTTCTTTGGTAGTTGTAGCGGTACATAAAACAGCGATAAATTCTTTTTCTGTTTGTGATTTGGTTTGCAGTCTGATGCATTCGTCATAGAGTATTCTCCAGAACCTTTCAATCTTGCCATTGGTTTGGGGTCTGTACGGTCTGGTATAGCAGTGTTTGATATCAACAATTTTCAGCATAGTTTCAAAGAAATGTAAATTTTTGGCTTTCCGGCTGGTATAGGCAGTAAATTCAGAACCATTATCAGTTAAAACTTCTTTGATATTAATGCCGTGAACGGCAAACCACTTGTATCCCTTAAAGAATGATTTAGTAATCGTTGCAGAATTGATGCTCGGAACAAGTTCAACATAGCATAATCTGGTGCAGTCGTCTAATAATCCAAATAGGTATCTTTGTCTTCTGTTAATAAACAGGGTTTTGGCCAGATAATATGTGTCTGAATGGGCTTGTTCTCCTGGATATCTTTTCTCGTAGCGCTTGATCTTCTCAATTCGCTTCTTGTTTAAGGGATAACGTTTGAATGTGCGGTAAATCGTAGAAACCGAAGGATGGACTTTGAACTTCCCTTTAATGAGATGATGGATTTCAAATTCATTAGCTCCAAGCTTTCGGTGAATAGCCATAATCGTTCTTTCTTCCTCTTTGCTCAACATTTTCAGACTTCCTGCTTTCGGTCCTCGTTTTTGAGGAAGCAATGATTCTTCGCTTCTTCCTGATTTTATCCACCTTTCATAGTATTTCCTGATATCTTTGCGGTGTACTTTGTAGACCTGGCATATTTCATCAACCGTATTAAAGTTATTGCTTCTTTTTTGTTTAACCAGTTCGTACTCCCGAACTACCAAGAGCCACTTGCTGGTCATTGCTTGTTTGATTGATTTTGTCATATGGCAACAGATTAACATCTGTTACCGAAATTGTGAAGAAGCACACTTCGACGGGCAAAAATTATTGTCCGATTCTTAATTTTATGTTATTATAATCTTGAGAGAAATAACGTCAACAATTTAATGATACCAAAATATGGTAAATAAGCAAGTAAACAATCTATTAGGTAAAAAAATCAAAGAATTGCGATTAAAAAGTAGTCTTTCCCAAGACGAGTTAGCCTGGAAGGCCGATGTCCCTTATATTACATTAACAAAGATAGAAGTTGGTGTGATTAAAAAACCGTCAGTTTTTGTTATAGCTAAAATAGCTAAAGCATTAAATATTTCTTTAGATAAGTTAATAAAAAATAAAACTATGATTAAAAAACTATGATTAAAAACAAGAGTATTTCAACAATTAAAAATAAGGAGGTAAATAAAATGGAAAGAATTTCAAACGCAGAAATAACAGAACATGTAGGCGAAACGGTAAAACTTTCTGGTTGGGTTGATTCTGTAAGATCTCATGGAAAAATTATCTTTATTGATCTTCGTGATAGAAGTGGGATTTCACAATTAGTTTTCATTCCCCAGAATAAAGAAGTTTACAAACTTGCTAAAAAAGTTCATCCTGAGTGGGTAATAACAGTAACTGGAGTTGTATCTAAACGACCACCCAAGATGGTGAATCAAAAAATAAAAACTGGAGAAGTGGAAATTTCTGTAGAAAAAATAGAAATACTTTCTGAAGCCGAAACTCCACCTATTCCGGTAGATCAAGAAGAAATTCAAGAACCTAATATAGATAAAAGAATAGATTGGAGATGGCTTGATTTAAGAAGACCAGAAAAACGTCTAATTTTTGAAGTATGGACAACTATGGAACAAAACTGGCGAGAATATCTTACAAAACAAGGATATATCGAAATATATTCGCCCAAACTAATGAATGCTCCGAGCGAATCTGGGGCTGAATTATTTGAAGTTATTTATTTTAAGCAGAAAGCTTATTTAGCTCAATCTCCTCAATTCTATAAACAAATGGCAATGGCCGCTGGGTTCGAAAAAGTGTTTGAATTTGCTCCTGCATTCAGAGCAGATCCATCTTTTACTTCAAGACACTGCACAGAATTTATATCTTATGATGTGGAAATTTCTTTCATAAAATCTCATCAAGATGTAATGCATGCTTTGGAAAAAATGATCGTTACTGCTCTTACTGCTGTTGAGAAAAAACATGGTAAAGAAATTGAGCAGACTTACGGAAGAAAATTAGTTATTCCTAAAATTCCATTTCCTCAACTCACAATGGCACAAGCGAAAAAAATACTTAAAGAATTAGAGATACCTAGCAAAGAAAGAGGAGATCTTAGTCCTGAAGAAGAAAGAGCTCTTAGCGAGTACATATTAAAAGAAACGGGACATGAATTCGTGTTTGTGACGGAATATCCAGCAACGGTTCGTCCATTCTATCATATGAGATTAGAAACCGACCCCATTCTTACTAAAAGTTTTGATCTTCTATGGAATGGATTGGAGATTACCACTGGTGCACAAAGGGAACACAGATATAACATTCTAAAGAAACAAGCGCAAGAAAAGGGTATAAACCTTGAACAGATTCGTACCTATTTGAACTTCTTTAGATATGGCTGCCCGCCCCATGGTGGTTTTGGACTTGGTCCTTCGCGAATGTTGATGAAAATTCTGAATTTAAGCAACATAAGAGAAGCTACATTTATCTATCGCGGTGTGAAAAGACTAACTCCTTAAGCAAAAATCAAATAATCAATGAAAACCGAGAATATTATAAAATTTCAGAATTATTTAGCCGGCAAAACCATTGCCGTGCCTTTTAATAATGACTTTAAACTTATCTCTAAATTAGGGAAATTATTAAAACCTCCTTTGCCATTTGAAGTATCTATTTATTTTGCACCTAACCCTTTAATATCTACTGCGGGAAGAAGATTCCCTAATTATAAAAATTTCATGGAAAAGAATAAAAAATTTCAAACTAAGAAATTTGACCAGATGTTAATTAAAGCGTTAAAAGAAGCAAAAATTTATGGATTTAAAACCAATCTATTATTAAATAATATTTTACTAGGGATGGCTCATGATAACAAAACACTTATCCACGATATAAAAAAGATTCAAAATTATTTAGAGAAATTATACAAAACAGGATATTTAGACAAAGTAACTATCGGCAACCCTTATTTATTAGAACTTATTAACTGGAATAAACTAAAGAATCTTGAGATAAAGACATCTGTTAACTTTCAAATTAAAGACGCGAAGACAATTGAGATGTTGAATATACTTTCTGATAATTGGTTAGAGAAAAACAGATTAACCACTATTGAAATACAAAAAGATTTATTACGAGATCTAAAAACATTAAAGAAAATAAAAAAGACATTAAAAAATAAAATAAAACTCTCAATTATTGTTAATGAAGGATGTATAACAAGTTGTCCATATCAATTGGTTCATCAAATTCATGCTTTTACTACACCCATAGACGCATTGCCTTATTTCGATAAAAATTTCAAATTTGCTATTGCTAAGTGTAAATATATTACTTGCTCTGCTCCGTGGAAAATTTTTGATTCAAATTGGATTTTACCAAAGGACTTAAAGCATTATAAAAATATAATTGATGAATTCAAATTAACCGATAGAAACGATTCTACAGAGACAATTATAAATACAGTAAAAGCTTATACTACTGGCGAATATGATAAAGGAAATTTATGCAGGTTGATAAGTTTATTAAATATGGAAAAATTTTTATTTCCAGAATTTATTCTTGGAAAAGACTTTTTTCAAAAAGTTACAGCAGAGAGAAGACCAAACGATAAATACTATAAAAATCTTTGGAAAAAACTTATAAACTACAATAAAAAAAAGGTATAAAAGCCTGTATTAAACTTAAAGGTTTACAAAGAAAGAATCTACACCGTTTTATTGGAAATTATTAATATCTAATTAATATCTATATTATCTATGTTAATTGATAGCTGTGCTAAAATTGATGAAACATCTAAATCATCTATTAAAAAAGAAATAGATTATATCATAAATACAGAATCGAATCCTTTAAAATGGGATAGAATTTTATCTATCAAAGATAAAAATATTTTTATAGCAATAGGTATTTCACCAGGGAGTGCGAGTATTTACAATAAGGAAATAGAAGATAAATTATTAAAATTGATTAAGAAAAATAAAATAATTGCGATGGGGGTAATCGGATTAGATTATCGCAATAAAAAAGTATCTAAGAACATCCAAAAAAAGGTGTTTCAAAAACAACTTATTCTAGCAAAAAAGAACAATTTACCAGTAATTATATCTTGTCCATATTCTCATAAAGATTGCTATGAAATTTTAAAAAAGATTTATAAAGACAAGGTAAAAGGAGTTATAAATTTTAATTCTGAAAATAAAAAGCAAATCAAATCTTTTATTGATTTAGGAATGTCTGTTTCTTTTTCTAGCGATATTATATCTAGAAGAAATAAAATAGCAGCAGAAATCATACCTTTAGTTCCTCAAAATAAATTATTAATAAGAAGTCTAAATTTAAAAAATAAAAATAAAGATTATAGTAAGCTTATTTCTGATATTAAAAAAACCGTAAAGGAGATCGCTCTAATAAGAAAAAAAGTTAGCGTAGAAGATATTGCTAGAATAGTTAGTTATAATGCTATTTCTCTCTTTCGATTACCAATTGAATTAAAAGATAAATACACATACAAAATAAGAAATTCTCTTTATATCAATCTAACTAATAGATGCACTAATAGATGTGATTTTTGTCCGCGCCTGAAAGAACCTGTTGTTAAAGGATATTATTTAAAACTAAAAAAAGAACCCACAGCTAAAGAAGTAATTAAAGAAATAGGTGATCCTAAAAAATTTGATGAAATTGTTTTCTGCGGTTATGGAGAACCAACAATACGGTTAAAAACAATTAAAAAAATAGCTAAATGGATCAAAGAAAATGACGGCAAGACAAGGCTTAATACCAATGGTCATGCTAATATGATAGCTGGTCATAATGTGTTACCAGAATTAAAAAGCTTAATTGACGTAATTTCTATCAGTTTAAATTTCCATAATGAAGATTTATATCTGAAACATTGTCATCCTATTTTTGGCAAAAAAAACATGGAATGAACTATTAGAATTTATAAAAGAAGCTAAAAAAAATATACCTAAAGTTGTAATAACTGTAGTTGAAGGATATCAAGATGTAGATATAGATAAATGTCAGAAAATAGCTGATACTTTAAAAGTTGATTTTAGAAAAAGAACTTATTATAAATAAAAATGAAAAAAGTAGTTTCCAACAGTCAAAATATAAATATTCCATTTGCTGCAATTCAGTTAACTAGTAAGTGTAACTTAAATTGTGATTTTTGCTTTCGGCGTCTTAATATAAAAGAAACTTCTTTCAATCGTATAAAAGAAGTTATAAAAAAGTTAGCAGAATATAACACTACAACCTTAGTACTGTCAGGGGGCGAACCTCTTTTAGTTAAGGATATTAAAAAAATATTAAAATTTGCGAAAAAGTTAGGAATAAAAACTGTCCTCCAATCAAATGGAATTCTATTAAAGAAAAGACTAAACTCTTTTGCCCCTTATATTAATTGGATTTCTCTTTCATTAGATGGTTGGAATGAACAAACTAATGCAATAATGAGAAGCGCTAAACAATTTAAAGCCACTATAGAGGTCCTTCCTTTAATTAAAAAACACGATATTAAAATAAAATTAGGAACAGTTGTAACTAAGAAAAATTATAAAAATATTAAAGACATCGGAAAATTAATTCAATCGTATGTTACAGTCTGGAAATTGTATCAGTTCTATCCGAGAGCACATACTTATGCTCATAAAAATAAAAATCAGTTTATTATTGATGATAACACTTTTTTAAAAACAGCTAAAGAAATCCGTCGAGCATTTCCTAAATTATCTATTTCAACTCATTCGATTAAAGAATTTGATAAAAGCCCGTGTCTTTTAATAAATCCAAATGGAGATGTTTATGTTACTCGAAATGCCAAAGATTACTTTATAGGAAATCTAGTCAAAGAGCTAGATAAGTTTATTGAGAATTACAAAAAAATGAATATTTTTTCAGAGATAAATAAAAATTTTAATAAAACTTATAAAGATTAGAAATATGAAAAACCGTGGTCAATACGATACTGAATATAAAAATTGCTCTTGTTTTTGGGGTTCTGAGCCAAGTAAATATGTCAGATTGATACCTAATTATATTTCCTCGGGGCGAGTCCTTGATTTAGGAGCTGGAGAAGGTAAAAATAGTTTTTATCTTGCTTCGTTAGGATTTAAAGTGGTAGCAATCGATGTGTCTTTATACGCTATTAGAAATTTTATTAATAGAGCGATTAAAGAAAATAATAAGAAATCAAAAGTTGAGAATATTGATATAATATGCGCCGATATAAGAGATTGGCCCATAGTTGGTAAATTTGACGTTGTAATATCTTATGGGCTTTTGCACTGTTTAAATTCTGAAAAAGAAATAGCCTTAATAATAAAAAAAATGAAATCAGCAACTAAAAAAGGAGGAATAAATGTAATTTGCACTTTTACTAATGAGCTAGGAGTGCCCAAAATACAAGATTATCTTAATCCGACGCTTTTGTCCAAAATGGCTTTAAAGAAAAAATATTATAATGATTGGCAAATACTTAATTATGAATGTGATATAATCGAGCATAGGCATCCTACTTCTAATAAATTACATAAACATAGTGTTTGTAGAATGATAGCAATTAAAAAATAAATTAATGTTAAAAATCAACAATAATATAAAAAAATTTATTAAGGAGAATTTTTTTAATGATAAATCTTCACGAGAGTTAAGAAAATTGATTATAGATAATATAAAATTTAAAAACTCTGTCCCCTATAGAGAAGCTTCTTATGCCGTAATGAATCCTACTGATTTTTGTCCAGTTGGTTGCCCGTATTGCATATACTCTTCGCATAAACTTAAGAAATCGAGAATCAGTAAAAAACCAATAGACTCCTTTATTAAAATTGCTAATCAAGCAAAATTAAAAATGCTTGTATTTTCTGGAGGCGGAGAACCGTTTGAAAATTTAAAGCAAATATTGCAAGCGATTGAAAATATCAAACCTCTTAAAGATGTAATTATAATAACTAGTGGCTATTTCGCTAAAAATCCTAAGATTACCAAAAATATTTTAGATAAAATTTATAATGCTGCTAATACCAAAAGAGAAAGAAAAAATTTTGAAAAATTGATAATCACTTTAAGGATTAGTCGGGATTCCTTTCATTGTAGAGCTATTCCGTTAGAGAATCTAGTTAATATAATAAACTATGTAAGGGAGAAAAATGATCTCTCAAGACTTCGTATTTTGATAAGAACAATATTGGATCACAAAGAAGATGAAGATTTAAAGTTGTCTGAAGAGTTAGGCTTTAATCTATTACCCAAGAAAGACAGAAAGAACATCTATAAAAATTTACCTATTATCGATGGACTACCAACAAGATGGTTAATAAATAAAAAAGAGAGAATAGAAATTCCTATAATTTATAAACCGTTATATTTTATGGGAAGAGCTGAAAATAAAAATGTTCGAAATACATATTCGTTATGGAAAATCATTCAATCAGAAAAAAAATCAGGCACCCCTTTTAATTTATGTATAAGGGGGCCTAAAGGTGAAGGGCATAATTATTATGAAACTATTCTAAAAGGATATTATTTTTGGAAAAGAAATATTAAAAAAATAATATATAATACTCCAAAACATAAAGTTAGAAAGAAATTAGCGTTATATATTCCAGCATCTGGTAACGTTCTAATTAATAGCGGAGTACCAGATATTGCTCCAAACCTTAATAAAATAAAAAGTTGGGCACATTTCTTAAAAATAATCTATAACGATCCTGTTCAGAGATTATTAATCGAGAGAGGACCTTTTTTTATTAAGAAATTTGCAGAGGAGGTTGAAGAAAATCTAAATAAAAAAATAGAAAAAACTAATTTTGTATTTGCAATTTCCTTGCTTAGCTTAAAGACCCCGGCGCTAAGATTATATGTTACTTTACGTGCTTTACAATATTATTATAAAAATAATCAATTAAAAATTAATGAACCCTTGATTAAAAAATTAATAAAGATAAACAGAAAGTATTATATAAATTTATACAAAAAATGGGAAAATTGTTTTAGTGATAAAACAATTGAGAAATCATCCGTCGATCCTATAACCGGAGACGTTTCAAGTCTTTTTTAAAAATATTCAAAGAATATGAATTATTTAAAAAAATTAAGAAAAGAAATTGATAAAATTGATGCAGAATTAGTTAAAATTTTGGCTAAAAGATTTAAAATCGTAAGACAAATAAGAAAATATAAAAAAATAAATAAACTTCCTTTAATAGATGAAAAACGTGAAAATTATATTTTAGAAACAAAAATTAGATTAGCTCAGAGATTAAAATTGGATTCTGATTTGGTTAAAAATATATTTATGTTAATTTTTAAGAAAACTAAAGAAAAAACGAACAAAAAAGGATTATTTAGAAAAAAACTGACATAAGATTTTATATGATTTTTAAAAGTGTTAAAACACAATGTATAAAATTAGAGTCAATTATAAAATTGATATTAGTGATACTGATATTGATAGGATAGAAAAAGTTATTTTCCAAGAAACTGGATTTAAAATTAAATTAATAAAAGATTATTCTAATTTAAGAGGTAAACTCTTAAACGCATTTCTTTCAAGTGGAAAACAATATTTTTTAAAACTTGAGTCAGTTAATTGGTACTCTGAAGCAGAAATCTTAAAAGGAATTCAGAAAATATCCGATCTGCCAGTACCTAAAATTATTTGGTATAAAACACAGATATGCAAAGATTATCGCGCTTTTCTTCTTGAAGGATTGTCGGGTCAAATATTAAATAAAGATCTACTTACAGATAAAAGAAACTCTTATTATATAGCCAAAATAGTAGGACAAATCATCGCCAAAATTCACTCTTTTAAATTTGATACGCAAGGTCTGCTTGACCAAAGAGGAAAATTAAAAAAAATTTCTAAATCTATTGATGATTTAATTGCTGAAAATTTAAAATATTCTTTCAAAATTATTAATAAAAGTTATGAATGGCGTAAAAAGAATAAAGTTGATATCAGAAAAAACTTTCTGTATTCATTTGATGTTATAAAAAAATTAAGAAGTTCAACTAATAAAAATTTTCGCCTTCTACATGGAGATTTAAAGCCATCGCATTTTTTTATTAACAAGAAGAATAATCATAATTATAATATTTCTGGAATTATTGATTGGGAAGAATCAATAATTGGAAATCCAGCATTAGATATAGCTCATTTATTTTTTCAATTTGGAGTTGTGGATTTAACTTTTTTAAAAAATATGTGGAATTCTTATAAAGAAGCTGCTGATTTTATTCCGACAATCCATTATATCGCAAATTATTTTTTAGTGATTTTTTTAATTCATTTATCGTATTATGCCGAATATAATATAAAACTACCAAATAGGATGTATCAATTGATAAAAAATATCAATAATATTGATAATATAATCAATTTGTTTAACCGAGTCTTAAAATAAACAAAAACAATCATTATCTACATATGCAGAAAATAGAAAAGATAAATTATAAATATTCATAATATCTCCGCCAATATTATGAAACACAAAAGTTATCATCACCAGCATAAAAAACGTCTAATGATAAGTTGGGAGAAGTATGGAAAAATGATTAAAGATTTAGCTAAGAATGTTGAGGATGAGTTCTCTCCCGATTGTATTATCGGTAATTCTAAAGGCGGCTGTATTATTGGAGGGACTATTGCAGCAATTTTAAGAAAAGATTTTTATCCGGTAAGAATTTCTCGTCGAGTAAACGATGAGATAGTATTTAAAAAACCGAAAAAATTGGTTATTCCTCAAGTTGATCTCTCTAATAAAAAAGTGCTTTTAGTGGATGATATGGTCGTCTCTGGCGAAACCATGATAATACTGAAAAAGATACTTGAAAAGAAAAAACCTCAAGAAATAAAAACTTTAACTTTAGCAAGGCATAAGGATTCATTTTTACCAGATTTTTGTGGATTAACTTCCGATGACTGCATTGTCTTTCCATGGGATAGATGGATTTATACAAAGGGAAAATTCAAAATACATCCTGAGTTAAAAATTAAGAAAAAATAAAAGAAGAGAATCGTAAGAAATGGAGGATATTTCTAAAGGCAATGTCGCTTGGGCCTACTTAAATATGGTAATTTTAAGGCCCCGAATCCATTATGTCAATCTTTTTATAATAAAAATTTTTTATCAGCGAAATGATTGATAGAGGTTGGGGGGACGGCTCCAAAATTAAGCCCGCAAAAATAATTCATTATTTAAAAGAAAAAAATTATCGCCCGTCCTTAATAAATAAAAATTTTTGCGGGCTTGTCCGCCAAAGGCGGACTGGAGCCGTGGGTGGGAATCCGCGAAGCGGATTTCTGCCCGCTCGCCGAAGGCGAGCGGGCAAATCGTCTATGGTGGACCTGGGCGGAATCGAACCGCCATCTCCGCAATGCGAATGCGGCGTATTGCCATTGTACTACAGGCCCTTAGTCCGCCTACGGCGGAAATTACAAATTTCTAATGTCCAATTACCAATTTTTAATTTCCAATTACTAATTTTGTGGGAGTGCTGGGAGTTCCCTCGTGGCGCTCGCCTTGCGCTTCGCGCAAACTCGCGCAACACTGCGGGCTTCAACTCCCACCGCCGGCAAAGCAGTTTGCCTGCTTCACCCCTCCTTCACTTCGTTCAGTCGGGGTGCTGGGAGTTGAACCCAGACCACAGAGTCCCGAACCCTGTATACTACCGTTATACGACACCCCGCCATTTTGCTTTTTGCTAATTTTGATTTTTGATTTTTAATATTCCTATATTACCCAATATTTCTTCTTGGTCATCTCATCTCTTTTCATTTCAATTTTTTCTCTTTCTTGTCTGGCTTGCGCTGCTAATGAATTTAATTCTGTTTCTGACAACTGACCCAATGTTTTAATTCTTTCCATTAAATAATCTCTTTGGTTTTTTTCAGGCTCAACCAAGACCTCGCCCAACAGAATATCCAAAATCCAACCCACCATTGGACTTGGCCTAATTTTCAAAACATCCATCACATCCTGACCATTTACCTTTAACATCTTTACAGAAATTGGATCGCGACTTACCTTCTCAATCACATAACGTAAATGACGCAACTTATATGGCTCTGCCTTAGGCACGCCTGAACCAATCCGATCAGCCATGCGTACTTGCAAAAGTTCCTCCATATACTCCGGGCCAACTCGCCGCACCAAACGCCGCACCGAACTCTCTGAAACCTCGCCCACATTGTAATAAAAAAGATGATACCGCACCAACTTAGCAATTTTCTCAATATCCTTTTTGGGAAAACGCAGCCGGTTCAAAATCTCTATCGTCATTTTTGCCCCAACAATCTCATGGCCATAAAAAGTTGCGTCCGGTCCTTCACCCCGTTTCACGCGTGGCTTAGCAATGTCATGCAACAAAACTGCCAAACGCACATCACGACCAAAACCCTGCTTCACCGCATAGTCCAAAGCGCGCAAACTATGCTCATAGCAATCATAAAGATGATGCTTGTTTTGGCTTACCCTATAACCCTCTTCTAGCTCTGGCAAAAAAGTTCTTAAAAGACCCAACTCTCTTAAGATTTCAATTCCCTCAGCCGCTCTTTTGGCCATAATAATTTTTAAAAACTCGTCCCTAATCCGCTCTTTAGAAATAGCTTCCAACCAAAAAGCATTTTTTATAATACCTTCTTTTGTTTTCTCCTCTATCTGCCAATCCTCGCCTAAAGTAACAGCCAATCTCACTGCCCGCATCATGCGCAAAGCATCCTCAGCAAATCTCTCTTTGGGATCGCCTACTGCTCGGATAATTTTATTTTTTAAATCTTTCTGTCCATCGAATAAATCAATAATTTTGAATTTTAAATTTTCATTTTGTTTTTTGCTTTTTGATTTTTGCATTTCTATGGCCATCGCATTTATTGTAAAATCCCTTCTGGCCAAATCCTCCTCAATAGATTTAGCAAAAACAATTTCATCTGGATGTCGCTTATCACTATATTTCGCCTCTTTCCTAAAAGTCGTCACCTCCACCTCCTTTAATTTAGGATTTAAACTGTCAGTTAAGACAGTCACTGTAAAAAATTGATTACTATAAAAGCTATTAGGAAAGATTTTTTGTATCTCTTCTGGCTTGGCGTTAGTTGTAATGTCCCAATCTTCTGGCTCTACGCCCCGCAACAAATCCCGCACACAACCACCCACTACATACGCCTCAAAACCCCCATCTTGTAGTTTTTTAATGATATTTTTTACTTCTTCTGGTACCAAAATATTCATAGTTGAAAACCTTTTTTATCTTAACTTAAAATATTGTTTTTTTCAATTATTATTGTAAAATAAAAAAAGGCCCCTGTAGCTTAATGGATAAAGTGCTGGGCTTCGGACCCAGTGATGGGGGTTCGAATCCCTCCAGGGGCACCTTGTTTTTAAGAAAATATAAAAACAAAAACGCTTAAAAATAAGACCATCATTGATGGTCATTTAAATTTGTTTAATTTGCTTTTTTAAAAGAATTAGATATAATAAAAATAGAATTAGCGAAATTAACTTTGTTAATTTCGTTCCTGGGTTTATCATAAAATTGAATTAAGGTTAAAACCCGCAAAACAAATTGTTTATAAATAATTGAATTTTAGAACCCGCGAAATAAACATTTCATAATATTGTTTTAATCAAGGTAGTTTATTTCGCCCCTGGGTTTATCATATATAATAATTAAATTTAAGGTTAAAACCCGCAAAACAAATTGTTCATAAATTATTGAATTAAGGTAATTTGTTTTGCCCCCTGGGTTCATCATAAATAAAATAATTAAAGGTTAGAGCCCGCGAAATTAACTTCGTTAATTTCGCCCCGTTAGCTCAGCTGGTAGAGCAGGAAGCTCTTAACTTCAAGGTCGGGGGTTCGAATCCCTCACGGGGCATAGAAAAAAATTAAAATGAAAAGTTAAAATTTATGTTAACACCAGAAGAAAAAAATAAAATTATCCAAAAATATAAACTGCATGACAGCGACACTGGTTCGCCAGAAGTGCAAATTGCTTTATTGTCTGAAGAAATCAATCAATTGCTTAAACATTTAAAAAAACATCCCAAAGATCTTCATTCCAAGCGCGGTTTGCTAAAAATGGTTTCTAAAAGAAGGGGTCTGTTGTCTTACCTAAAAAACGAAGATGAAAAAAGATATAATGAAATAATGAAGAAAATTGGGCTAAAGAAATAATTTTATGATTATTAAACATCCAGGACAACGTGTCGCTTTACTGATTGACGTACAAAATCTCTATCATTCAGCTAAAAATTTATATGGCGCCAGAGTAAATTTTGGCGTCATTTTAAAAACAGCCGTGGCTGAACGCATTTTAATTCGGGCTTTTGCTTATGTGGTCAGAACAAAAACTGGCGAAGAAAAACCTTTTTTTGAAGCTTTAACTAAATTAGGAATAGAAACCCGTGTCAGGGATCTACAAGAATTTTTTGGCGGTATTAAAAAGGCTGATTGGGATGTAGGTATCACCGTCGATGCCATTAGAATTGCGCCAAGTGTTGATGTAATTGTTCTGGTTTCGGGTGACGGTGATTTTGTTCAGTTAGTGGAATATTTAAAAAACCAGGGTAAAAGAGTAGAGGTTATTGCTTTTAGTAAAACAGCTTCAGCCAAACTCAAAGAAGCGGCTGATGAGTTTATTGATTTAGGAGAATCTCCCAAAAAATACTTACTTAAGATTTAAATATTTATGGAAAAAGAAATTTTTAAATTAAATATCGGTGACAAAGAACTTAAAGTAGAAATTAGAAGATTGGCTGAAAGGGCGGGCGGCGACGTCTTGGTGCAATATGGCGAAACAATGGTTTTAGCCACTGCTGTAATGTCAGAAAATGAAATTGAAAGCGACTTTTTCCCATTAACAGTTGAATATGAAGAGAAATATTATGCGGCTGGTAAAATTATGGGTTCCCGCTATATCCGAAGGGAAACCCGGCCTTCTGATGAAGCAATTATTACGGCTCGGTTTATTGATCGAGCTATTAGACCCCGGTTTCCGGAAAATCTTAAAAGAGAGGTTCAAGTTATTGTTACTTGTCTTTCTTGGGATCGAGAAAACGATCCAGATATTGTTGGATTAATTGCTGCTTCCTTAGCCTTAAGCATTTCACCTATTCCTTGGTTGGGACCGGTGGCAGTGGTAAGAATTGGCCAAGTTAATTCAGAAGAAAAATTTATTATTAATCCAACTTATCAAGAAAGAGAAAAAAGTCATTTAGATTTAGCACTCGCTGGTGTGCTTTCGCCTAATAATAACAAAGAGGTGATTATTAATATGATAGAAATGGAAGGTAATGAAGTGAGCGAAGAAACAATTTTGAAAGCAACAGCTTTGGCACAAACTGAATTAAAAAGACTAATTGATTTTCAAAAAGAAATAACTCAAAAAATTGGCCAAGAAAAAATTAAACTGCCTGAACCAAAGCGCGATGAAAAATTAGAAAAAGAAATTAAAGAATTTCTGGGAGATCGTTTAAATCAAGCCTTAAGTTCAATGGATCTTCTTAATTCTTTAAAAAAAGGGTTGATTGAATATATCACCAATAAATATGGCGAATTAGAAAAAATAAATTATGCTAAAAATTTTTTTGAAACAGAATTGGAAAAAATTCTTCGTGAAAATATTCTGCTTTATGAAAAAAGACCAGACGGCCGACGTCTGAACGAAATCAGAAAAATTTCTTCAGAAATTGGACTCTTGCCACGCACTCATGGTTCAGGACTTTTTATGCGCGGCCAAACCAAAGCCCTTTCAATTCTCACTTTAGGCGCGCCGGGTGATGTGAAACTCTTACAAGGCTTAGAATTAACTGGCAAAAAAAGATTTATGCATCACTACAACTTCCCGCCTTACTCAGTGGGTGAAGTTAAACCCCTTCGCGGGCCGAGTCGTCGTGATATTGGCCATGGTATGTTAGCAGAAAAAGCTCTATTTCCACTTTTACCTGATTTTGATAAATTTCCTTACACCATCAGAATTGTTACAGAAATTCTTTCTTCTAATGGCTCAACCTCAATGGCAGCTGTTTCCAGCAGCTCCTTGGCTTTAATGGATGCGGGCGTGCCAATTAAAAGACCAGCCGCCGGTATTGCTTTGGGATTAATTCAAGACGATCAAGGTAATTTTAAAATTTTAACCGATATTCAAGGACCAGAAGATCATCACGGCGATATGGATTTTAAAATTGCTGGTACAGAAAAAGGTATTACTGCTATGCAAATGGATGTTAAAATTGCTGGTATTAATCAAACTATTTTAGAAAAAGCTCTCCAACAGGGTCGCGAGGCACGCCTGCAAATTTTAAATGAAATCTCTAAAACAATTGCTCAACCCAAACCCCAACTTTCACCTTATGCGCCGCGTATATTGATTGTCCAAATAAATCCTGGTAAAATTAGAGAAGTAATTGGTCCGGGCGGTAAAATGATTAATGAAATAATTGATGAGTGTGGTGTCACAATTGATATTGAGGATACTGGCCGAATTTTTATTACAGCAGAAAAAGAAGAAGCTGCTGAAAAAGCGGCTGCCTGGATTAAAAATATTGTTCGCGAAGTTAAGGTTAACGAAATTTTTCAAGGTAAAGTTACAAGAATTTTAAATTTTGGCGCTTTTGTTGAAATTTTACCAAAACAAGAAGGTCTGCTCCATATTTCACAGTTAAAACCCTATCGAGTAAAAAGAGTAGAAGATTTAATTAAAGTAGGCGATATTATATCGGTTAAAGTAATTTCTATTGATGAACAGGGCAGAATTAATTTGGCACTAGTCAAACCAGTAAGAAAAAACAGAAAATCAAGCCCTATTTATTCTAAATAAAAAATAATATAATAAAAATAAAATATGACGCCTCTGCCACCTCCTCCACCTCCGCCACCGGGCGAAGGCACAACTAAAAAAGTAAAAGCATTGTCTCGAGAAGAAATTAAGACAATGCAAAAAGATTTGCGTCGCTTAAAAGAAGTCTTGGCTGAAAAACAAAGAGCACAGGTAGCTGGTTTGCCCGTTCCGGAAGTTGACGAAGAAACTCTTAAATTAAAACAAGAAATAAAAGCAATTGAACAAAAAATTCAGGCAGAAAAAGAACGCAAGAAACAAGAAGAAGAAGAAAAAAGAAGACAAGAGGAATTTTTAGCACAACAAAAAGCCAAAGAGACTGAAGAAGCTAGAAAAAGAGCTGAAGAAGAAAGAAAAAGAAAATTAATAGAAGAAGAACAAAAAAGAAAAGAGGAAATAAGAAAACGCGCCAAAGTTTTAACACCAGAAGAAATTTTAGCACAAAAAAGAAAATTGGCTGAAGAAAGAGCTAGGAAAAAAATTGAAGAAGAAGAAAGAAAAAGAAAAGAGGCTGAACTTTTAGCAAAAGAGAAGGCTTTGGCAGAAGCAGAAGCAGAGAGAAGAAGAAAATTAAAACTAATGGAGGAACAAAAAAAGAAAGAATTGCTGGAGGAAGAACAAAAAAAATTACAAGAAGAAAAACGTCGCGCCTATGAAGAAGAGGAAACAAAATTGTCAAAACTACAAAAAGAAATTGACCTTTTGAACCAAGAAAGAGAAGGTTTAACTCAAGAAAAAGAAAAATATTTAAGAGAAATTAAGAGTCTTGAAGAAAAATTGGAGCCAATCTTAAATCGAGAAAAAATGATTGAAGAAAGAATTGACGAAATTGAAGAAAGTGAAGAAAAGGCGAGCCCTGAAACTAAAAAACAATTTGAAGAAGAAAGATGGAAATTAGATGCTAAAAGACGCGAGACCGAAACAGAAAAATGGTCAATTCAAACTAAAATAGAAGAAATTGAGAAAAAAATAAATGAGATTAATTCAAAACAAGAAGTTGCCTTGGGCAAAACTGAAGAATTAAAGAAAGAACAAGAACAAATTCTTCAAAAAAGACAAAAGGAAGCCTTGCTTAATGAAAGACCATTGGTTGAAAGAAAAATTTTAGAAATAGAAGAAACAGAAGAAGCTACTATAAAAAGCAAAAAGAAAGAAATAACTGACAAGCTTAAGAATTTAGAAATTGAATTAAATGAACTATCAAAAGATGAACGAATTACTGAAGAAGTTTTAAAAGACATTGCTAAAGAAGAAAAAAAGGCTTTAAATATTGCTGAACAAAGAAGAATTGAAAGAGAAAGATGGAAAATCGAAGATGACCGTAAAAGACTGGAGCAAAGAAGATGGGATTTAGAAAAACAACAGGCAGAACTTAATGCCCAATTAAAAGAAATTGAAAAAGAGGAACAAAAAATTTTAGACAAAAAATATCCTTTAGAAGAAAGATTAAAACAAATTGACCACTTACTAGCTGAATTGGGAGAAAAAGAATTTATGGAAAAAGAAGTGCCCGAAGAAGAAATTGAAGAAATGGCTGAAGAAATCATACCAGAAGAATTAACTGCTCCTGCAGAGGTTGAAATAAAAGAAGAGATAAAGCCAGAAGAAGAAACAGTGCCTAAAGAAGTGGCGCCAGAAGAAACTGTTTTGCCGGAAAAAGAAGCAGTTATTGAAAAAAAAGAAGAAGAAAAACCGTCTTTGGAATTAAAAGAAGAAGCAAAACCAATTGAAAAAGAGGAAGTTGCTACAGAAAAAAAAGAGCCAGAGAGTGAAATAGAAAAACCGAAACCAGCTGAAGAATTAAGTACTGAAGAATTGATTCGTTTAGCGCAAGAGGAATTAAAAAAAGCTGCTAGCGCCCCACCTATTGCGCCAGTAACTCCTCCAACATCTGCTCCTAAAATAACTCCTCCATCCACCCCGCCTGTTTCGCCAACTCCACCATCTTATTCCGGTATACCAAGCGAATTGCTCGCCGAAATACCAGAAGAAACTTCATCTTCTTTTCAAAAAATTCTTATTAGAGTTTTGGTAAGCGTGGCTTTATTAGCTATAATTGGTTTGGCTGTTTGGTTTTTCTTTATTCGCAAACCACCAGTAACTCCACCGCCCTTACCACCTGAACTAGCCACAACTACTACAACCACAACTGAAGAAACGGCTACTTCCACACCGACCACTACTGAAGAAACAGCTACACCAACCATTGCTCTACCCCTAGCACTTATTCCCATTCCCGAAGAAAAAAATCTCATTGTTTCATTTACCAATTCTAATGAGCTGGCTTCATCAGTTGTTGATTTATTAATAAAAGATTATACTGAAAAAGGTCATTACCGCTTGATTCTAATTGATACTAAGCAAAACAAAGTTATTGGTTTGAAAGAATTTTGTGAGATCTTTAATGTAAAAATGCCAGCGTCTTTGAGTGAAAAATTAAATAATGATTTTACTTTATTTATTTACTATAATGGTGAATTCAACCGTCTCGGGTTTGTGGCTTCAACAACAGGCGATATAAACAATTTAATGCTTGATTGGGAAAAAACGATGGAAACAGATACCGAAGATTTATTTAAATTCTTGGGCAAAGAAGCGCCAGCCACACCAGCCAATTTTAAACAAGCTAAATACAAAAATATTACCTTCCGCTATCTTTCTTTCCCACCAGCCAATTTTGGCATTTGTTGGGCTTTAGTTGATAATCAACTTATCTTCACTTCGTCGGGTGAAAGTTTAATTAAAACCATTGATTTAATCAAACCATAATGAAAAAAACTATTGAAAAACTCAAACAACGTTTAGAGGAAGAAAAAAAGAATCTGGAAGCACAATTAAAGCAATTTGCTGAAAAAGATAAAATTCTCAAGGAAGACTGGGATACCCGTTTTCCACTTTTTGATGGTCAAGAAGTAGGCAGTGCTGCTTTAGAACAAGCAGCTGATGAAATTGAAGAATATGGCAATCTCTTACCAGTAGAACATGGCCTGGAATTAAAACTGAAAGATGTTAATGAAGCTTTAGAAAAAATCAAAAAAGGCACTTACGGTATTTGTGAAAAGTGCGGTAAAAAAATACCCGTTGAAAAACTATTGGCAATGCCAGAAACAAAATTTTGTCTAAAGTGCCAACCTAAAGATTAAAATGTTGTCAAAAATATTTTCAGCTGCTTTACACGGCTTAAATGCCCAAATTGTTGAAGTGGAGGTAGATACTTCTTATGGTCTACCTTCTTTTAATATTGTGGGTCTGCCTGATAAAGCAGTCCAAGAATCCAAAGACCGGGTGGCTTCAGCTATTAAAAGTTCGGGTTATCAATCACCATCTCAACAACCAACTAGAACCTTGGTTTCCTTAGCGCCAGCTGATTTAAAAAAAGAAGGGTCACTTTACGATCTGCCGATTTCTTTGGGTTTTTTAACAGCCACTAAACAAATCAGTTTTGAGCGAGCTGGTCGTTTATTTGTTGGCGAATTATCATTAGATGGCAGTTTAAAACCAATTAAGGGCGCTCTTTCTTTTGCTTTATTGGCTAAAGAAAAAAATTTTAAAGAAATCATTCTGCCATTGGCTAATAGTCAAGAGGCAGCCTTAATTAAAGGAATCAAAATCATTGGCGTCAAAAGTTTAAAAGAAGTTATTGAATATGTTACTAATAAAAAAACTATTTTACCCACAACAGTTGATTTAAAAACTAGCGAAATGGAAAAGTATCCTATTGATTTAAGCTGGATTAAAGGCCAAGAATATGCTAAACGAGCTTTAGAAATTGCCGCGGCTGGCGGTCACCATCTTTTAATGGTTGGACCGCCGGGTACTGGCAAATCGCTTTTGGCTAAATGTTTGCCCACGATTATGCCAGCGCTTTCACTTGAAGAAATGATTGAGGTAACCAAAATTTACAGCGCGGCTGGTCTACTCTCAGAAAATACGCCGTTAATTACTCAACGACCCTTTCGCTCGCCCCATCACACAGCTTCGGAAGTGGCTTTAATCGGTGGTGGCAATCCGCCCAAACCAGGCGAAATTACCTTGGCACATCGGGGCGTTTTATTTTTAGATGAATTCCCTGAATTCCATCGCGATGCTTTAGAATCACTTCGACAACCGATAGAAGAAGGCGAAATTAATATCTTGCGTGCCCGACATTTCTTAAAATTTCCGGCACGCTTTACTTTAGTGGCTGCGGCCAATCCTTGTCCTTGCGGCAATTGGGGTAATCCAGAAAAGGTCTGCCAATGTCATCCCTCCCAAATTCATAATTACCGTCGTAAACTGACTGGCCCGTTAATTGATCGGATTGATATTTTTATCACTGTGCCACAGATTAAATATGATAAACTAACTGCCGGCACCACAGATGTAAGTAGTGCTTTGGTTAGAGAACGAGTAGAAAAAGCGCGCCTCTTACAAAAACAAAGATTAAGTTCTGAAAATGAAGGAAAAACCTATCTAACCAATGCTGAAATGGATTTACCGCAAATTAAAAAATATTGCCAGGTAGATGAAAAAACCAATAGTCTTTTAAAGAAATATGTTGATTCGGGTAAATTGTCAGCCCGCGGTTATCATCGGGTTTTAAAAGTAGCCCGGACTATTGCTGATTTAGACAATTCAGAAAAAATTCAATTTTCTCATGTTTCTGAGGCATTAATGTATCGTTTAAGAGAAGATTAAAAAAACAGAGAAAAGTATCTCTGCAGTTGTTGAATTAAATTTAATCTTTAAATTTAACGGCCAAACGGATTAACTGCACCAATTACGGCAAAATGAACATGACAGCCAGTGGAAAGTCCAGCGCCAGCTGTACCAGGCTGACCACCAACTAAAGCAATAATATCGCCTTGGGAAACTTTATCACCTACCTTAACAAAACTTTTGGCAATATGACCATAATGGGTAACAACACCATTGGGGTGAAGAATATGAATATGGTTACCCGCACCACTAAAAGCCCAACGCGAAGTTGAATTGGTTAAGGCTACCTTAATCACTTCACCAGCTGCTGCGGCAAAAATCGGGCCACCACATTTTTCACCAAAATCAACTGCATTATACCAATGGAGACCTTGAGTAATATGATAAGGCGAAGAAACTGGGGGAATAAAATAATTGTTGGCTAAAGGTATTTGCGCAATCGGGGCTGGTTGATAATTATTATTTTGTGGCATTGAACCATTGGGGATAATCAGAATATCGCCAATATAAATATCGTTTTCATTAGCTAATTGGTTAAAAGCTATAATTTCATCAATTTTACCTTGATAACGTTGCGCAATCTCTGTTAAAGTATCGCCTGACTTAACATAATGCAATACACCCGAAACTGGTAAAATGATCAATTTTTGACCTGGTTTTATTAAAGAATTTTTATTTAAATTATTAGCCCAAAGAATGGTTTCTAAAGAAATATCAAATTTATTAGCAATTGATTGTAAAGTATCGCCAGGCTCAACGAGATATTCAGTAATTACTTTTTTTGTCTCAGTGGGTTCATAACCAGCTACTAAGGAGCCTAAAACCTGGGGAGTATAAACCATTAAGGGTGCCGCAGCTTTTAGAACAGAGCTTTGTACCAAAATAAGCTCAGGCGGTTCTAAAGAAAACCCTTTATTGGCTGTAAAAAACAATTGATTTTCCGAAGTTTTCGCTTCAACTAAAGAAAAACCGCTGGTTAAGGAGCGGTGAAGAGAATTGTCTTGGATAAGCATGCGACCTAAACAGACTAAAATGGAAACAATAACAATAATTAGGCCCTGTTTTTTAATAAGGGGGGTTAATTTAAGGCTATAATGCCAAATCTGCTTATAAAAGCCCTTAAACATACAATTGATTAAATTTAACGTATCCACTGTTAAAGTCAAGACTTAAAATAAGGAGTAAATTAAGGAGTTTTCCACAGTTTTTTAGCCTTTTTTATGTTAAAATTAGAGAAAATGACCTTAAATGAGCTGAAAAATCTATTAAAAAAATACCAATACCAGCCTCAAAAAAGGCTAGGCCAGAACTTTTTAATTGATCAACGTGCCCTAAAAAAAGTGATTAAGGCAGCTAATTTAAAGGCAACTGACCTGATTTTAGAAATCGGGCCTGGACCGGGTAATCTGACTATTGAATTGGCTAAAAAAAGCCAAATGGTTTTAGCTGCTGAAAAAGACTCTTTTATGGTTGAAATCCTTAAAGGGAACTTAAAAAAGCACCAAATTAATAATGTAAAGGTTATCCAAGAGGATATTTTAAGGTTAGATCCTTTAAAATACAAATTAAAACCCCAAGGTTATAAAATAGTAGCTAATTTACCTTTTTATTTAACCGCACCTGTAATTAGAAAGTTCTTAGAAACACCTTATCTGCCTAAAGAATTGGTTTTAATTATCCAAAAAGAAGTAGGACAAAGAATTTGTAGTCAACCGCCTCGTCTAAATCTCTTAGCTATTTCAGTCCAATTTTATGCTCAGCCGCAAATTATGGCTTTTCTTTCTAAGAAATCTTTCTGGCCGATACCAAAAGTTGACTCAGCGCTTATTAAAATTACACCTCAACCCTCTCCCCATAATTCTGACCCAGTTTTTCGACAGCAATTTTTTCAATTAGTTAAAGCTGGCTTTCAGCAACCGCGTAAACAAATCTTGAATAATTTAGCTAAAGGATTAAACTTAAAGAATAAAGAAACAATTAAAACTTGGCTTTTAAAGCACCGAATTCGACCTGAACAAAGAGCCGAAACATTAAGTCTTGAAGATTGGTTAAGATTAGTAAAAAACTTTTGGCAATTAAAAAAGAATTTGTTATAATAATCAAATATGCAATTTAGTGTACCACAATTTATTGAACACGAACCAAAGATTATTGGACCTTTAACTTTTAAACAAGTGATTATTGTGGCTATAATGCTTATCCCGTGTATTATCTTTTATTTTGTCTTGCCTTTTATCTTATTTTTACTTTTATCCTTGGCTTGTTTGGGATTAGGCATTGTTCTGGCTCTAGGCAAAGTCCAGGGCATCCCAATTACTGATGTACTTTTAAAATCAATCGGTTTTAATCTTAAACCTAAAAGGTATATTTGGCAAAAAACAGAAATAAAAAAAGAATTAATGCCGGTTTTTCATAAAAAACCGACGGCAGTACCAACTAGTTTAAAAGAAAAAGAAGAAGAAGAAAAATTACCTTTAAAAATTGCCGAAAAAAGTCGTTTGAAAAAACTATTAACTGAATTAGAAATTTACCGAGCCACCAAACCTAAATAAATATGCCACCACTCACTACCCAAAATTTTTTACCATTTAAAGAAATCCGTGAAGGAATTTTAATTTTAAAAGATAACTCATTGCGAGCCATTTTAATGGTTTCTTCAATTAATTTCGCACTGAAATCAGCTGAAGAACAAGAGGCTATTTTTTATCAGTTCCAGAATTTCTTGAATTCTTTAGATTTTTCTATTCAAATTATTGTTCAATCGCGCGTTCTTAACCTTACTGGTTATTTAGATAAATTAAAAGAGTTAGAAGAGAAACAAACCAACGAATTAATGAAAATAGAAACAGCCGAATATCGCAATTTTATTAGCCAATTAGTAGCCAGTCGCCAAATTCTAACTAAAATGTTTTATATAGTGGTTCCTTTTACTCTAATCCAACTATCTAAGGTTAGTTTACCCACAACCCAAAAAGAAACTTCTTTAAGTGAAGAGGATTTCGCACGCGCCAAAAATCAATTATGGCAAAGAGTAGAATTTGTTTCCGCTGGTTTAAATAGTTGCGGTTTACAAAATGCACCACTAAATACTTTGGAAATTATTGAGCTATTATGGAGTCTCCACCATCCCAATGAAGCAGAAATTGGTTACTACCCGGAGATACCACCAGAGATTATTAGATAAAGATTAAATTAAAAATATGAAATTAGAATTACCTTTTTTCAAGAAAAAACCAACCATTCCTTCTGAACAAATTTTAGCAACAACCATTATTGAAGCAAAAGATATTATTGCTCCTTCTTTTATTGAGGTAAAAATGGACCATTTAAAAGTTGGTGAGAAATTATCTAAATCATTCTTTATTTTTTCTTATCCAAAATATCTAACCGCTGTTTGGTTGGCGCCAGTAATCAATCTGGACCAACCTTTAGATATTAGTTTCCATATTCATCCTATTGATACGGGCACGGTTTTAAAAAAATTAAGAAAACGCCTCACTGAAGTGCAAGCTGAGTTAATTGAAAGAGAAGAAAAAGGATTAGTAAGAGATCCAGCTTTGGAAATGGCACATCAAGAAATTGAAGATTTACGAGATAAGCTTCAAACCGCTCAGGAAAAAATGTTTAAATTAGGCATTTATTTAACTATTTATGGCAACACCTTGGAGGAAATTAAAAAAGTGGAAACTATTCTTCGGTCAATTTTAGAATCGAAATTAATCTACATTAAACCAACTCTTTACCAACAAGAAAAAGGCTTCACCTCAACCGCGCCCTATGGTTTAGATCAATTACAAGTCCACACCTCAATGAATACTGAACCGCTTTCTTCTATTTTTCCCTTTACTTCTTTTGATTTAAGTTCTAATGAAGGTATTCTTTATGGAATTAATCAACATAATAATTCTCTAGTCTTATTTGACCGATTTAGTCTAGAAAATGCCAATAGCGTGATTTTTGCCAAATCGGGTAGCGGTAAATCCTATGCTACTAAATTAGAAGCTTTGAGGTTATTAATGACCGGCGTTGATGTAATTATCCTAGATCCAGAAAATGAATATCGCCTGATGGCCGAAGCAACTGGCGGCTCTTTTCTTAATTTTTCCTTATCAGGTGACGAACATATTAATCCCTTTGATTTACCAATGCCTCGAGAGGATGAATCGCCAGAAGATGTTTTAAGAAGCAATATCATCAACTTAGTTGGCTTAATTAGAATAATGTTTGGCGGTTTGACGCCTGAAGAAGATGCGATTATTGATCGTGCTTTAACTGAAACCTATGCAGCCAAAGACATCACGCCAGAAACCAATCCTGCTTTGTGGTCACAAAGAATTCCTTTAATGCAGGATTTAGAAGAAGTATTAGAAGGTATGGAAGGGGCCGAGGGTTTAGTTAGAAAAATAAGAAAATTTACCAAAGGAACCTACGCTTCTTTCTTTAATCAACCAACCAATATCTCAACTGACAAGCCATTAGTAGTTTTTGGTATTAGAGATTTAGAAGATGAATTAAGGCCAATGGCAATGTATATAATTATGCGCTATATCTGGAACAAAGTTAGATCACAACTGAAGAAACGCATTTTAATTGTGGATGAAGCTTGGTGGTTAATGAAAACTGAAGATGGCGCCTCTTTCCTTTTTGGCTTGGTGAAACGGGCGAGAAAATATTGGCTTGGCGTAACCACCATTACTCAAGATGTAGCTGATTTTATGAAATCAGAATATGGCAAACCAATTATTACCAACTCAGCTCTCCAATTTTTAATGAAACAATCTTCAGCTGCTATTGATATAGTTCAAAAAACTTTTAATTTAACTGACGCTGAAAAAAATTTATTACTGGAATGCCAAGTAGGTGAGGGAATTTTTATTGCTGGCCAAAAAAGAGTTTTGTTAAAAACTGTGGCTTCTTATTATGAAGACCAATTTATTACCACAACACCTGAGCAATTGAAGAAAATAAAACAAACAAAAGTTGAAACTAAATAATAACTTTTGGTGCAATCACAACCCGCCGATTTGGTTCTTCGCCAATACTTTTGGTTATCACATCCGAGCGACTGGCTAAAGCCAAATGAATAATTCTTCTTTGATAAGCTGGCATGGCCGCCAGTTCTTTTTCTTTTTTAGTTAAAGCCACTTCATCGGCAGTTGTTCTGGCTAATTCCTCAAGATACTGATATTTCTTTTGTTTATAATGATTAATATCTAAATTGAAATAAAAAGGTGAATTATTTTCCGCAGCTTCAGCTAAAAAGGGAAATTTTTTTCTCAAAATTAACTTTAATAAATATTGAATTGCTAATAAGGTCTGACCGCCATCGCCAATTAAAACTTGCGGTTCATTTGTATTAACATCAACCGATAAAAACCCATCTTCTTTTTTAACCGCAATTTCCACCTCAAAAGAGGCTTTGTTAAAAAATTCTTTAATAAATTCTTTAATTTTTTCTAAATTATCAGGATTCATATTCTTCGCCAAATTAAATATTGTTGACCAATTGAAAACAAAGAACTAATTAACCAATAAAGACCAATCACTGCCGGCAGTTTAACTAGAATAAAAACAATAAAAAACGGCCAAAAATAAAGCATTTGTTTCTGCATTATTTCAGAAAATTGATTTACTAAGGCTTGATTTTTATTATCCGCTTGTTTTATTACTCGGGATTGGGTCTGTTTAAAAGATAATTTTGTCTGAATAAATTGACAAAACCCAGCTAAAAAAGCAATTCCTAAATGCGGTTCAGTTAAATTAATTAAACCAAGAAAGATGGGGTTAATCACTTCCGGTGGCGAAATAAAATTATATAAATAAATCATTTCTGAAGGTTGAAGCCCCTGCCGAATCACCCAGTAAAGAGCAATTAAAATAGGTGTTTGGATTAAAAGAATCAAACTGCTAAAAGGATTAATTTTCTCTTTTTCATAAATTTTCATTATTTCCTGAAATTGTTTTTCTTTGTTATCTTTATATTTTTGCTGAATTTCCTTTAGACGTGGTTGTAAATCTGCTAATTTTTTTTGTGATTGCAAAGAACGAACTGCTAAGGGGAAAAGGCAAATTCTAATCAGAATTGTTAAAATAATTACAGCTAAACCGAAATCGCGGATCGGTAAAATTTTATAAAGAAAAACTAAAATATTTAATAGTGGTTGATATAAAATTAAATGAAAAAGGTTTAATAAGGAATTCATAAAATTATAAATGAGCCATTTGCCATAATTTATTCACCATTTGCGTCTTTTCTGAAAAATCTTTTTTTTCAATACCGGGCAAAGTAATTAACAAATTATCTTTAAATTGATTATTTTTAATTTTTAATGTTTTTAATTTTAACCGAATAATTTCTCTTAATTGTCTTTTAATTTTATTTCGCACAGTAGCTTTTTGGGAAATTTTTTTAGAAACTAGTATGGCAAAACGATGATGCTTTAATTGATTATTAACACTTTTTAAAATTAATTGTTGATATTTAAATGTCTTTCCTTTTTTAAAAACCAATTCAATCTCTTTCTTTTTACACAAACGATAAGGTTTTAGCAACATAAATTAAACTGTTAAGCGATATCTTTTCTTTCGACGGCGGCATGCCAATACTTTTCGGCCAGCTTTAGTGCGCATTCTTTTTCTAAAACCGTGTGTTCTTTTTCTTTTTTTCTTTTTTTTGTGATAAGTAATTGACATAGTAAAAACTTTAATTATAAAATAGAGATATTAAAATCTTAACAAAAAAGAGAATTGACGTCAATTAATTTTTCTTTGTTGTTTTTAGAAAATTTCACATTTTTTCCACAAAATGTTAACAATTTTATCTAATTTTAAGTTAATTTGATTGTATTTTGCTTTTATTCTAAGAATACTATATAATAGCAACGTAAGAAATATGAACTTCGAAGAGCTCTGGCAAGCTGTACTTGCCCAAATCCAATTAATTATTTCTCCTGCTAATTTTTCTACTTGGTTTAAAGACACCAAAATTATTGAACGCAATGATAGTCAGGTGACTATTAGTACACCCAATTCTTTTGCTAAAGAATGGTTAGAAAATAAATATGGCAAATCTATTTTAAAAATTCTCAATTCTCTCGATCATACTATTAAAGAAGTTAAATATGTTGTTGAAAAAACTTCTTTAAAAACAATTAAAAAAGCGGTGGCAACACCAGTTGATTTTGATGGCCAATTGGAGTTTGAAGAATTTAAAATAGACAAAGAAACAAATCTTAATCCTCGCTATACATTTGAAAATTTTATTGTTGGTCCTTTTAATGAATTAGTTCACGCCGCTGCCTCAGCAGTAGCACAAAAGCCCGGCTTGGTTTATAATCCTTTGTTTATTTATGGCGGTGTCGGATTGGGCAAAACCCATTTATTACAAGCAATTGGCAATGCAGTTGTTAAAACTTTTACTCAAAAAAAAATAAAATATATACCAGCAGAAAAATTTACAACTGAAGTTGTTTCTTCAATTTATCACCAAAATATTGAATCATTTAAAAACAAATATCGCGCTATTGATATTTTAATTTTAGATGACGCTCAATTTTTAGCTGGAAAAGAAAAAACCCAAGAAGAATTTTTCCATATTTTTAACACCTTATACGAGGCTAATAAACAGATAATTATCTCTTCTGATCGACCTCCCAAATCTATTCCGGCCTTAACTGAACGCTTAAGATCACGCTTTGAAGGTGGAATGATTGGTGATATTGGTTATCCAGACTATGAAACACGCATTGCTATTTTAAAAGCTAAATGCCAAGAAAAAACCATTACACTCGCTGATGATGTTTTAGATTATATTGCTACCAATATCCAAAATAATATTAGAGAATTGGAAGGTGCTTTAAATAGGTTAATTGCTTATCAAAAAATTAATAATCAGCAACCCAATTTAGAAACAGCTAAATCTTTATTAAAAAACCTCTTTCTATCGCCTTATAAAATAGTTAATTATAAAAAAATTATCCAAGTTGTGGCTGAATTTTATGATTTAAAAGAAAAAGATCTTTTATCAGCAGTGAGGAAAAAAGAAGTTGTCAAACCACGTCAAGTTGCTATGTATTTATTAAGAGAAGTATTAAAGAGCTCTTATCCATTTATTGCAAGAAAATTTGGGGGTAAAGATCATACCACAGTAATTTATGCTTATGAAAAAGTTAAAAAACAGCTAAAAGATGAAAATTTTAGTAGTGAAATTGATTTAATAAAACAACGAATATTTAATGGATAATTTGTGGAAAAAACAATTAGATTTTTTTTCCACAAAAAATAAATAAAAATTTATTTCTTCAAACAACAATTTATTACCAAAACATTTACTCTTAAAAAAACAAAAAATAAATAATATTAATAACAATAATTAAAATATTATGAAAGTAATTATTTTAAAAAATAAATTAAAAGAAGGGGTTGATTTAGTAAATCGAATTCCAATAAAATCAATAAATTTACCTATTTTAAATAATATTCTAATTTCAACTAAAAAGAATTTTCTTACTCTTATTAGTACGGATTTAGAATTGGGTATTAAATGGCAAATATTAACTAAAGTTGATAAAGAGGGTGAGGTGGTAATTCCAGCTAAATTATTAGCTAATTTTATTAATTTTTTACCTGATAAACAAATTATTTTAGAAAAAGAAGGTTTAGATTTAAAAATAACATGTGAAAATTATCAAACAGTTATTAAGGGTTATAATCCAGAAGAATTTCCAATATTCCCCCAAGTTTCTGATAAAGAAAAAATTGAAGTGCCAATTAATCTACTTTGTCAGGGTATTAATAGTGTAGTTAATATTACTAGTCCATCATCAATTAAACCAGAAATTTCTGGTGTTTATTTCTCTTTTCAAAAAAAACTAGCGATTGTTACAGCTACAGATAGTTTTCGTTTAGGAGAAAAGAAAATTTTCCTTGATTCATTAAATCAAGTTAATGGTTATTCTTTTATTTTACCCCAAAGAGCGGCCAAAGAAGTAGTGAATATTTTTGGAGAAAAAGAAGGAAACTTAGCAATTTATTTTTCACCCAACCAAGTTTTGTTTAAAACTGCTTTAGAAGAAGTTTCTCAACCAGAAATTCAATTTATTTCTCGTCTAATTGAAGGTGATTTCCCAGCTTATCAGGAAATTATTCCTACCAAATATGAAACAACTTTAATTTTACCAATTAATGAATTAATTAACCAAATTAAAATTGCTTCATTATTTAGTGGTAAAACCAATGAGATAAAATTAAAAATAGAGCCAGCCAAAAATCAATTAAAAATTTTTAGCCAAAACCTTGATGTGGGAGAACATCAAAGTTTAATTATAGGTCAAATTAAAGGAAAGCCATTAGAAATTTCTTTTAATCACCGCTTTTTATTAGATGGTTTGTTAAATCTAAATAGTTTGAGCCAGCAAAAAAATACTGAAGTTGTTTTTAATTTAATTAATTCTGAAAAGCCAGCGGTTTTAAAATTGAAAGACGACGATAGTTATCTTTATTTAGTAATGCCAATCAAGAGCGTGTAGTTTATTGTTTAAGCTTTGGCAGTACTTGTTCTAAAAAATTATGGAAAATAGGTCCAGCAACTGTAGCTGCTGGTTGGCGCCGTGTCATCGCTGCATTATTGTTATTACCCACCCAAACACCCACGACAATTTCTGGCGTATAACCAATTGTCCAAGCATCGCGAAAATTATCTGTAGTTCCTGTTTTGGCTGCGACCTGATAACCTTCAAAATATAAATGAGAGCGCGGGCCAAACATAGGTGTCCGGCTTTCATTATCAGAAAGAATACTAGTAATTAATTGGCAAACATTACTATCTAAAACTCTTTGTGGGGTTTTTTTATTTACTTCAATTGTTTGGTTATTTTGGTCTTCAATTTTTAAAATTGAGATAGGGGGAATTCTTAAACCATTAGTTGCAAAAACACCATAAGCTGAAACCATATCTAAAAGTTTAACCTCACCACCACCTAAAACAAGAGCTGGTCCATAATTACTAATTGGTTCATTTAAGGTGGTAATACCCATTGTTTGAGCGGTTTTAATACTTTCTGCCAAGCCTTTAATTAAAATAGATTCCAATCCATGAAAGTTATTAATACTCAATTCATCAAGCATTTCATCTAAACCAATTAAGTAAAGAACTTTAATTGAAGGAATATTTAAAGATTGAGCTAAGGCTTGACGAAGCGTTACCCAGCCCCGGAATAAACCATCATAGTTTTGCGGTAGATATTCTTTACCACCCCAAGTGCCAAAATCAGAAAAAGCGTCTAAAACGCGGAACTCGTCAGTATAACCTTTTTTAAAAGCCGTGGCGTAAATAAAGGGTTTAAAAGCTGAACCGGGTTGGCGGCCGGGATTTTCTTTAGTGCCAATAGCCATATTAAATTTAGGGTCAAACAAACAAGTTTGACCAGGCACACAATTTTCTGGGTAAGAACTGGTGGCAAACCAATCAGCTGAACCAACCATTGCTAAAATTTCACCAGTAGAGGGCTGAATAGCGACCAAGGCGCCATTATAAGCATTATAGATTTTATTTTTTTCTACTCCTTCTTTAACTATTTTTTCAGCTAATTCCTGCATTGACCAATCTAAGGTGGTATAAATTTTTAAACCATTTTGTTTTAAGTATTCCAAATCTTCACCATATCTTTTTTTAAGCTCATTTTCAATGACATATAAAACGAAATGAGGTGCTTTAATAGTTTTTAAAGGAGCAAATTCAATCAATGTTTGTTTGGCTTTTTTATACTCTTCTTCAGTTAAATATTTATCTTCCCACATTCTTTGTAAAACATAATCTTTTCTTTTTAATAATTCATCACGATGCTCGCCATAAGGTGAATAATAATAAGGAGCCTGAATTAAAGCAGCTAAAATAGCTGCCTCAGCCAATGAAAGATCGCTGACTGGTTTATTAAAATAAATTTGACTGGCCGCCTCAACGCCATAAGCATTTTGACCAAAAGGAATTTGGTTTAAATACCATTCGAGAATTTGGTTTTTTGAATAACGACGATTTAATTCCAAAGACAAAATAATTTCTCTAACTTTTCGTTCTAATGTTTTTTCTGGTGTTAGAAAAGTAGATCTAATTAATTGTTGGGGGATGGTTGAGCCGCCATAAATAGGTTGGCCAATTTTTAAATTGATTAAGATAGAACGAAGAATGCCATTAAAATCAATTCCCCAATGGTGATAGAAATTTTTATCTTCTGTGGCAATCACGGCTTGTTGAAGATAAAGCGGAATCTTTTCTAAAGGCACATAAGTTCTTTTTTCTTCTCCATAAATTTCATATAGTAAAACTTGCCCTGTGCGATCATAGATTTTAGTTGATTGAGCCAAGGAACGTTCAAGAAATGTCTCGGGTCGTGGCAAATCTTTGGCATAATAAACAAAAATAATAATGGTGGTAGAAAAAATCAACAAAAAACCCAAACCTAACAATTTTAAAATAAAAAAAACTAAACCAAGACCCTTCTTTTTAAAAAAAAGACAATTTTTAATTTTACGCCACATCATATCTAAAATTTAAAACAAATTAATTATTTTAGCAAGCCAATCAAAAACCCCGCCATTCGGCGGGGTTTTTTGTTACTCTTCTTCCTCTTCTTCATCGATTCCTTCTTCTTCTTCTTCCCATTCTTCTTCATCATCTTGGCAGACAAAAGGATTGAAAATTTTGTCCTCCATAAAATATTTTAATCCGTTTTTTAAAAAACGGAGTTAGATTTCAAATTAGTATTCGACCTTTTCAGTCTCATTTTTTAATATAATGTTTAAAAAACCCTTGTCAAGATTTAACTTAACCGCACTTTTTCTCTTCTAAATTTTTTTTCTTTTTGTGACCAGGCCCAAATTTCTATAGTCATTTGGAGGTCATTCTGCTTTAAAAAGCTGGCTATCTTCTTTCTTCGCGTAGAGATATTGGTGAGTGTGGTTAATTGAATTTTTTTAAGATTTTTTTTCTTGGCAGCGAGAAGGTCAATAATACCAAAAACATCATTTTGTTTAAAACGAGCGCGCGCCGGATGCCAGGTAATCCAACCATCTTTGTTTAAGATTTCAATCGCTTTTTTTCTGATAATGCTTTCTGAGGGCATTAGAGTTCTAAATTAGAATAAATTTCTTGAACAGCCTCATTTTCGTCTAGGGCATCAAAGAATTTTTGGCAAGCCTGTTTAGTTTTGTCATCAACTTTTACTTTTTCTTTGGCTACCCAATCTAAAGAAGCGCCTTCAATTTTTAGTCCTTTACTTTCTAGATTTTTTTTAACTATTTCTAATTCTTCTGGTTTAGTATAAACATCTAATTCTTGATCATGCCAGACAAAATCTTCCGCTCCTGCTTCAATAACAGCCATTTCCAATTGTTCTTTTGTTGGAAAATTAGGGCTTGGTGGTTGATAGTTTATTGTTAAGCAACCTTTTCTTTCAAACAACCAACGAACAGCGCCCTCGCCAACCAATTTGCCATTATTTTGATTAAGAATTTGTTTAATTTCGGAAAGAGTGCGGTTTTTATTATCAGTAATTCCTTCAATAATAACAGCAATACCGCCTGGACCATAAGCTTCAAAACTCACCTCTTCTAATTTTTCAGCCGCTACTTCACCACTAGCGCGTTGAATAGCTCGTTCAATATTTTCTTTCGGCATATTGGCTGAACGAGCTGTTTCAATGGCCAATCTTAATTTAGGATTGGTTTCTGGTTGGGGGCCACCTTGGCGTACTGCCACTGTAATGGCGCGAATGATTTTAGAGAAAATCTGACCACGTTTTTTATCAGTGGCTTCTTTTAATCTTTTTATGGTTTTGGCATGACTGTGACCTGACATATAGATTATTTTAATTTTATTTTTTAATTAAGTCAATAAATTAAACCTTGACAAATGTTTAAGATTTGGTAAATTTTGAGCAAATTCTGATCTTTAAAATAATTAAAAGGAGGTGAAAAATGTTAAATTTATTAATGAAATTAGCATTAATTCTTGTAATTAGTTTATTGGTTTGGTATGTTTATGAATTAATTAAACCAAAAGTAGGCCAAAAAATAGACAAGTTGTTGCAAAATTATCTCAAAATAAATCCAGATAATAAATCAGACAATGATTAGTGTTTAATTTTCCAAATTAATAAGCCCGTTTATTTAATTAACGGGCTTTTTATTTGACAAAAAAGTAATTATATTTAAAATAATGTTATTATGAATGAAAAATTAGAAAATTTTTCAGAGAAAAAAGAAGAAAAACAAATTATTGAAGGTGTGATTGGTGATTCATTAAAAGATTGGGAAAAAAAATTGCCGCCCGGTGTTTTGCCTCAGATGGTTGATAAATTTTTAGGCAGTGATGGTCTTTGGCATTGGCATTTATTGCCAGAATATATTCAGGATGAGGAAGAAAGGAAAAAATATGAAGAAGAAAGAGAAATGTGGCCTTAAGAAGTTAGGTTGTTGAGTTTCTTTTTTAAAACTAAAATTATTAATCCAGAACTAAAAGCAATAACTAAAGCAATTAAAAAAGAAGAGTGATGCTTAAATAAATTAGACGCTGGCTGATAAATTTCTGCCAAAGCTTTGTCTGAATTGGCTTGATTTATATTTATTATTGTCGAGGAATTATTAGTTAAAGTTTGACTTGTGTTGATGGGTGGTAAAATATTAATTTTCCCCCTTTGTTCAAAATAACTATTTTGACCGTTTTTTCTCAAACGAACTAATAAATTAGCTTCACCTTGAAAATTAAGACTTTTTTCATTAATTTTCAGTTTAAAATTTTTTTCAACAGTTGCGCCAAAAATTGATTCTTTGAGATAATAATTAGAAGATTGCCATTTGTTTTCTTTTTCGTTATAAACATCAGAGATTATTTGATTATTACTTTCAATTGCCATCTTGACATCATAACTGGCTTTTTCTAAATTAGAAACTATCAAGGTTACTGAGAATTCTTTATTTACTGGAATGTTTTTATCATAAATAAGCTCAACTATTGGCTTATCCTGTTTAAAAGAATCGGTTTTACTGGGTTGGGTTAAAACCGTGGGCTGACTGGTTGTTTGGTTGGTTAGTAAAACACAGGCTAATCCTTGTTCTTTAATAGCAGCCAATTTTTTCTCACCAATACCTGGCACCTTAATTAAATCATCAATTGAGGAGTAAGGTCGATTTTCAATAATTTTTTGGCCAATAGTTGGCCCAACACCAGTTAATTTTTCTAAATCTTCTAATAGAGCAGTATTTAAATCAATACAATTAGCCAGGAGTTTTAAAGGAACAATCGTTAATCCTATAATTATTAAAATAAGCCCGAACCGCATAAACCCTTGACAAATTTAATATAATTTGTTATATTAGGTTTAGCCAAAAGTAACCCCAGAACTGGGGGGAGGAATCTTTTTTCAAGGGTAATTTGGCTCCGGCGAGATTATACCTTAAAAAGATTCTTAACTTTAGTCCCTAGTGCTAAAAGTCCCCCAGTTCTGGGGTTATTTTTTATTCGCCAGCCACCCTTTCCACCTCATCAATCGTAGTTATTTTTTCTAAAACTTTAATTAATCCATCTTGACGCATTAAGACCATTCCTTTTTTAATTGCCAATTCCCGCATTGCCACAATTGAAGGAGAGGTTAAAATGAACTTTTCCATTTCATCATCAACAATAAATGTTTCATAAATACCAATACGACCGCGATAACCAGTAAAATTACAATGAGGACAGCCAGTTGGTTTGGGAATTTTTAAATCAGGACTGTTTAAATCAACTGGCAAAAGTTCTTTTGGAATTCCTTTTAAGCCCTCTTTTAATTTAGCTAATTCTTCAGCTGAAGGCGAAACCAATTTAAAACATTTTTGGCAAACCTTGCGTGGCAAACGTTGTGCTACCACAATATTGAGCGCTGGCGCAATAGAAACTGGTCTCACTCCTAAATCAATTAATCTGGCAACAGCACCAGCTGCATCATTAGTGTGCAGAGTGGAGAAAACCAAGTGACCAGTTAAAGCTGCTTGGCAAGCAATTTCAGCAGTTTCTAAATCTCTAATTTCACCAACCAAAATTACATCAGGATCTTGCCGCATAATTGAGCGAAGGCCATTAGCAAAAGTATAACCTTTACTGGGATCAACCTGAGTTTGAGCAAGGCCTGGCAAGTGATATTCAACCGGATCTTCAATTGTAATAATTTTAATTTCCGGTGTGTTAATTTTTTTCAAAATAGCGTAAAGAGTTGTAGTTTTACCAGAACCAGTTGGTCCAGTGACAATAAACATGCCATTGGGCCGGTTAATTTCTTTTTCAAAGATTTTAACTAAATCTTTTCTTAATCCCAAAGCATCCATTTCAATTAAACTTTTAGGATTTAAAATTCTCATGACAATTGTTTCGCCAAATTCCGCAGGTAAAACAGAAACTCTAATTTCAATAACTGTTTCGCCCATTAAAATAGTAAACCGACCATCTTGTGGTCGGTCAGTGATGTTTAATTTTAATCCGGAAAGTAATTTAATTCGGGAAACTAATGAGTCATAGGTTTTTCTTTTTAAGTTGACAATATCTTGAAGAATACCATCTATCCTTATTCTTAGTTTACCTTCTGTTTCACTTGGCTCCAAATGAATATCTGAAGCACCTAAAACAATTGCGCCACCGCAAATAAGTTCTAAAAATTCCGTAGCAGTGGCCGTTTCTAAAATAGCCTGAAGCTGTTGTTGGTATTCGCCAATATTAGTTAATTGGCTTTGGAGATTAGCAGCTTTTTGCGGTTCAATCTTGATTTCACCAGTAATTTTTTCTCTTTCCATAAATTTAGATTTCTTTTAAAATAAGGGTAGTTATTTTAGTTTAAATAAATTTAATAAAATGGTCAAATCTTTTTTAACCAGAAACAACCGCGCAACTCAAAAATTAGCTCAGGATTTAATTAAAAAGATATTAAAGCAAAAAAAACGCCAAGCCATAGTGATTGGTTTGATTGGTGATTTAGGTAGCGGCAAAACAACTTTTTGTCAGGGATTGGCTAAGGGATTGGGTGTAAAAGAAAAAATACTCAGCCCTACCTTTGTCATATTTAGAAAATTCAAAATTCAAAATTCAAAATTCAAAATTTTTTATCACTTTGATTGTTATCGAATTGAAAAACCAAAAGAAATTTTAAAAATAGGTTTTAAAAAAATTATTGCCCAACCAGAGAACATTGTGGTAATTGAATGGGCTGAGCGAATTAAAAAGGTTTTACCGCGCCAAACCATTATTCTCTATTTTGCTTTACTTGATAAAAATTTAAGAAAGATAACGCTTAAAACAAAATTTATGTTAAAATAGAATATGGCTGAGAAAATAAAAAAATTAGTAATTATTGATAGCAATTCCATTATTCATCGCGCTTATCATGCTTTACCTCCACTAACCACCAAAAAGGGCGAGTTGGTAAACGCCCTTTATGGTTTTTTATTGGTCTTTTTAAGAATTATTAGAGATTTACAACCAGATTATTTAGCAGCTGCGTTTGATTTTCCTGGTCCAACTTTGCGTCATCAGAAATACAAAGAATATAAAGCCAAACGGCCACCAGCACCCGCTGAATTGTACCAGCAAATTCCTAAAGTAAAAGAAATTTTAACTGCTTGGGGCGTGCCCATTTTTGAGCAGGCTGGTTTTGAGGCTGATGATATTATTGGCACAATTGCTCAATTGGCTAGACAAAAACAAATTTGGCCTGCTTTAGAAATTATTATTGTGAGTGGCGATTTAGATTCGTTACAATTGGTTGGTCCGCAAACCAAAGTTTATGTTTTAAAAAAAGGAGTGAAAGATATTGTTTTGTATGACGAAGATTTAGTCAAAGAAAAGTTTCAAGGTTTAAAGCCATCCCAAATTCTTGATTTTAAAGCTTTGCGGGGCGATCCTTCTGATAATATTCCAGGCGTGACTGGTATTGGTGAAAAAACAGCAATTAAATTGTTGAAGGAATTTGGCAGTTTGGAAAATTTATATCAAGAATTAGCGGAAAATTCAGAGAGAATAAAAAAGATAAAGCCGCGGCTAAAAGAATTATTAACAAAATATCAAGAGCAAGCTTTTCTTTCACGCGAATTAGCTCAAATCCATAAAATTGTACCTTTTGATTTTAGCCTTCAGCAATGTCAATGGGGCAATTATCAAAAAGAAAAGATTCAAGAACTTTTAGAAGAATGGGGTTTTAAAAGCTTAATTAACCGTTTGTCCGAGATTTTTGAATCAACCAAAACTGAAGTTGCTCAAAAAAAGAAAGGCAAAACAACAATTAGCCAGAATTTACAATTATGGTAAAATAAAATAAATGCTCTATGTTAGACTTATTCAATAAACTCATTGAGGATTTTCCTGACGGTTTATTAATTTTTGATCAACAAAACAAGCTTTTGTTAATTAATTCAGCAGCTGAAAGTTTCTTGAAAATAAAAATTAGTGAAGTTAAAGATAAACCAATTGTTTCTTTAGAAACCTACCCGAATTTTCAACCATTAGCAGCTTTATTAAAAGAAAATCAGTCAGTTTTTCGAAAAGAAGTTGCCTTAAATGATTTGGTTTTACAAGTTTCTCTTGTTCCTTTAAAGAAAAAAGGGAAGCTGCTTGTTCTTCATGATATCACTCAGGAAAAAATTAGAGAAAAATTAAAAACTGAATTTGTTTCATTAGTGGCTCATCAATTAAGAACACCATTGTCCGCAATTAAATGGACTTTAAAATTATTCTTAGATGGAGAACTGGGTGAATTAAGTAATAAACAAAAAAGTTATTTAGAAAAAACTTATCAGGCTAATGAAAGAATGATTATTTTGATTAAAGACCTTTTAGATGTTGCCAAAATAGAAGAAAGCCGTTATTTGGAAAAAGCAGCCGCAGTTGATTTTGTAAAAACTATTGAAGCCGTGATTGAACTTTATCAGAAAGAGATTAAACAAAAAGAAATAAATTTAGTTTTTGAGAAACCAAAATCTTTACCGCTTTTAACAGTTGATGTAGAAAAAATAAAATTAGCCATTCAAAATCTTTTAGACAATGCTCTAAGATATACACCACATGGTGGAGAAATTGTTCTAAAAGCCAGTTTAAATAAACCAAAAAACGAAGTAATTTTTATGATTAAAGATACTGGTATTGGCATTCCTTTTTATCAACAAAGTCGGATTTTTAACAAATTTTTTCGAGCGAGCAATGTGCTTAAATTGGGTATAGAAGGTTCCGGTTTGGGTTTATTTATTGTTAAAAGTATTATTGAATTCCATGGTGGTAAAATTTGGTTTGAATCAGAGGAAAATAAAGGCACGACTTTCTGGTTTAGTTTGCCTTTAAAAACTGGTTAATCTGTGGATAAATAATTTGTCAGTTTTGGCAATTAGTGTATAATTAATATAATATTAATTAATTAAAAATTTATGGCTAAAAAAATTTTAATTATTGAAGATGATAATTTTTTACGCGAATTAATTGTGCAAAAGTTAATGGCTGAAGGATTTGAAATGTCTGAGGCAGTTGATGGAGAAGAGGGTTTAAAAAAAGTTAAAGAAATAAAACCTGATTTAGTTATCTTGGATTTGATTTTGCCAGGCATTGATGGTTATGAGGTTTTATATCAAGTGAAAAAAGATCCGAGCACAACTAAAATACCAGTGATTATTCTTTCCAATCTGGGCCAAAAAGAGGATGTGGAAAAGGGTTTAAAAATGGGAGCAATTGACTTTTTAATCAAGGCTCATTTCACACCAGCTGAGATTATTGAAAAAGTCAAAGCCAGTCTTAAATAAACTCTATGCCCGAACTTCCGGAAGTGGAAACGATTCGGCGTCAATTAGCGGAAAAAATTATTGGCAAGAAATTAAATGGTCAGAAAATTGTTGCTGTACGACGCCGCGCCAAAATTTTGTTAATTGATTTAGCTGATGGCTCTTCTTTAGTTTTTCATTTAAAATTAACTGGTCAATTAATTTTTAATGGTCAACCAACGGCGCAAACGCGCCAGGTTTTTGTTTTTGATGATGGTTCACGTTTGGTTTTTAATGATGTGCGAAAGTTCGGTTGGTGGAAAAAAGTAAAAAATACAGAATCCATAGAGAAAAAATTAGGTCCAGAGGCTTTGGAAATTGATTTAAATACTTTCCGCAATTTATTAAAAAAAAGACCTAAAGCAAAAATTAAACCTTTATTAATGAATCAACAATTTATTGCCGGCATTGGCAATATTTATTCTGATGAAATTTTATTTGCTGCTCGAGTTTTGCCTTGGCGAATGGTTAAAACATTAAGTGATGCAGAAATTAAAAAAATCCACCAAAAAATAAAAGAAGTTTTAAAAAAAGCCATTCAATTTCGTGGCACCACAGAACAATATTATCGAGATGCTTGTGGTCAACCGGGTAATTACAATCAACACCTGAAGGTTTATCAACGTGAGGGCGAACCTTGTTTTGTTTGTGGTCAAAAAATTAAAAGAATAAAAATGGGCGGTCGTAGTGCCCATTATTGTCCTCATTGTCAAAAATGATTATTTTTCTATACGGCCCAGATACTTATCGTAGCCGGCAAAAATTGAAAGAGATTATATCACGTTATCAAAAAGTCCATTCCAGTGGATTGAATTTGCTGTTTTTAGATGGCGCGACAATTAAATTTACTGATTTGGCTGATGTGTTTCAACAGTCTTCAATGTTTAATGAGAAGAAACTAGTGGTAATTTTTAATGTCGCCAACAATAAAGAATTTAAAGATAATTTTTTAAAAAATTATCAAAAATTTGTCTCTGATAAACCAACAGGCAACCTTATTTTGTTTTATGAAGAAGGCGAGCCCGCAACTCAAGATAAATTTTTTACTTTTTTAAAAGAAAAAACTAAAAGTCAATTTTTTCCTTTATTGTCTGGCGAAAAATTGAAAAATTGGGTGAAAAAAGAGTTAATGCATCGCCAAATTCAAATAGAACCTTTGGCTTTAGAAAAATTAGTCAATTTTGTCGGGAATGATCTTTGGCAAATGGTTAATGAAATTGAGAAATTGGCTAATTATAAAAAAGGTTCGTTAATAAAAGTGGCTGATGTTGAATTGTTAATTAAACCCAAAATTACTACAGCCATTTTTAAAACCATTGATGCTTTAGCGCAAAGAAATAAATCACAGGGTTTATATTTAATTCATCAGCACTTAGCCAAAGGTGATAATGCTCTTTATCTTTTGTCAATGATTACTTTTCAATTTAGAAATCTGTTAATCATCAAGGATTTAATTGAACGACAGCAGCCTTATTATGCTTTGGCTAAAATTACTGGTTTGCATCCTTGGGTTTTACAACAGACTTATCAGCAAGCCAAAAAGTTTAGTTTAACAGAACTAAAAAAAATCTACCAAAAAATTTTACAGGTAGATTTAGATATTAAAACTGGCCGTTTAGATCCATCAACTGCGCTTGATTTGCTTATCGCCGAGCTATAATTATTGGGCTTTATTGATTAATTGAGTTAAACGCGATTTTTTTCGGCTGGCAGTATTTTTTTTGATTAATCCAGTTTTAGCAGCTTTATCTAAGAGTTTGTAAATTTGTGGCAAAAGCGCTTTAGCCTCGGCATTTTTTTTCTCAGCAACTAAAGCACGAATCTTTTTTATAAGTTTTTTTATTTGATTCTTTTTTTGGAGATTAAGTTTTCTTCTTTTCAGATTTTTACGGAGAGCCTGTTGGGCTGATTTGGTAACTGGCATATATTTAAATACTACAAGATTTAATTTTAAAAATCAAGCACTGATAACTATCCAAACTAGATAGTTATCCGTCACCTTTTCAAAAGCCGCGATTTTCTGGTGAAGCTTTTTCCCAAAGCAATTCAAATAGCGATTTGATTGCCTGCACTAAGTCATAACTGCGAATCTGTACCGAAAGCAATTCTTCCCTGGAAGTAAGAATAATTACTATGTCATCATAAGTTAAAAAAGATGAATTAAATTTTGTTTGCTCTTCAGAAAATCTGACATTCCTTAATTGCTCCTTATGTTTGCTTAAAAATGAGGGAATTTCGCCAATTGGCCAGATATTTTTAACTCTAATGCCCTTTTTGATTCTTTTTTCTGTATATTCTCGAGTAAATTTTTCTCCTAAAATTTCGTAAATATTATAAATAGCGACAATACCTAAAATTTCTTTTGATTTACAATTTAAGGTTGCCTCAATAACTTTTCTAGCGCCTTCTTTGCCAATAAAGTATTTAACTTCGGGAATCGCCTGTTTTCTTAGAAACAAGTTATCAATTATTTTTTGGGCTAATTCTTGAGCTTCTGGTATAAGCCTTTTTAATTTATTGGCTTTGGCTTCGAGCAAATCCACTATTTGCTTTGGGTCTTCAGCTATGAATTTCCTTTTTCTGTAACTGCCTGTCGTTGAAATTAGACCTAATTTTAATAACTTTTCAAGCTGTACATAAACAGTTGCTCGAGGCATATTTAGGTACTCAGCTATCTTGGAAGCAGCAATCGGCCCGTTCTTAACTACATAGTCGTAAATTAGGTAGTTCTTTCTTGTTAAATCCAAATTTTTGAAGATTTTCTCAATTGTTGTCATAAAATATTAGACAAAAAATAGCTATTTATAATCTAATTTTAGCATATTTATTTTAAATTGTCACGCTATATTGACAAATTATTGAATTTATATTATTCTAATGCTAGAACATTGAAAATTAAATACTAAGCAAATAGCGCTGTTGCGCTTTAGAATAAAGGTAAGATGGGTTATAGGGTTAGGGAAAACAAACAAAGAAAGGAGGAAAAAATGGGAGAATTTTGGGAACTGAAGATGGGAATAATTCTTATGGCGATTGCAAGCCTACTATTCTTACTCGGGCAGGGAGAATTGCTAGCTATAATGTCAAAGCTTTTATTTATTCCGCTGATCTTTGTTGGTATTTATCTATTTTATCTTACAGTATTAAAATAACAAGGTAGGGTCAGGTAATCTTAACTTAAAAACAAATTAAATCAAAGAAAGGAGGAAAAAGATGGCAAGATTGACATTGGAGGAATTAGAATTAATGGAAGACTATGGTGAAGAGTTGATAGAGCGGGGAAGCAATAGAGACTTGTGTTATGTTATGGAGTATATTGAACCTCTAAGAAAGAAAGCTTGGCGGAAACTCTTAGAGCGGGGCCCAACTAATGAAGACCTGTGTTATATCATTGTGAACGTTGAAACTCAAAAATGTTGGTCTCGGATAAGAAAGAAAGCTTGGCGAAAACTCTTAGAGCAGGGCCCAACTAATAAAGACCTGCTTTACATCATGAACCGGTGTAGATATCTAGAACAGTGTAGATATCTAGAATGGGAAGCTTATAAGAAACTCTTAGAGCTGAACTCCAAGTGAGAAAAACCTGCGGATTATTGCTGAATATGTTGAACCTCTAAGAAAGAAAGCCTTGGAGTTAATATCAAAAGACAAATTATAAAGGAAATTGACGAGATCGGGGACGTTGATGACTAATGATATCCTGTGGCGATCCGTGGGGATCATCTTTCTCATAACCCTCTCCACACTTCTAACTTTGTAAATTGATAACATTTGCTTGGTAATGGTTTTTCAGGAGCGGCGAAGAGAAAAAACTCTAGCCGCTCTTTTTTTATTTCTCAAAGAACTGACAGTTTTTATTCAATTGTTTAAAAATTAAATCAAATTTTTGAAGATTTTCTCAATTGTTGTCATAAAATATTAGACAAAAAATAGCTATTTATAATCTAATTTTAGCATATTTATTTTAAATTGTCACGCTATATTGACAAATTATTGAATTTATATTATTCTAATGCTAGAACATTGAAAATTAAATACTAAGCAAATAGCGCTGTTGCGCTTTAGAATAAAGGTAAGATGGGTTATAGGGTTAGGGAAAACAAACAAAGAAAGGAGGAAAAAATGGGAGGACCAATTCTTTCTACGATTGCAACCGTAGTGTTCGGGCATGACGATGATGGAGCAAGTGGAGTAAGTGTAAGTGGAGTAAATGATGGAAGAGATACGAGAAGATATAAATGGGAGATGGAGGCTGCAAGAGCTGAAGCTGAAGCTGAAAAGAGGAAAGAAGCGGAGGAGAAATTAGAATTAATGGAAGACTATGGTGAAGAGTTGATAGAGCGGGGAAGCAATAGAGACTTGTGTTATGTTATGGAGTATATTGAACCTCTAAGAAAGAAAGCTTGGCAGCAGCTCTTAAAGCGAAACCCAAGTAATAAAGACCTGGTTTATATCATTGTGAACGTTGAACCTCTAAAATGTTGGTCTCGGATAAGAAAGAAAGCTTGGCAGCAACTCTTAAAGCAGAACCCAAGTAATAAAGACCTGCTTTACATCCTGGACCGGTCTCACTATCTAAAATGGGAAGCTTGTCAGAAGCTCTTAGAGCAGAACCCAACCAAGGATGAACTGCATTATATCATTGAGCATAAAAGAGATCTAAAAGATCTAGCTTGTCAGAAACTCTTAGAGCAGAACCCAACCAGGGATGACCTGCATTTAATCATTCATCAAGCTTCATCTCCGGCTCTGAGAGAAAAAGCCTGTCAGAAACTTTTAGACCAAAACCCAACTAGGGACGAGTTGTGGTATATCATTTATAATGTTGAACCTCTAAGAAAGAAAGCTTGGCGGAAATTTTTAGAGCAGAACCCAACTAATGACGAGTTGTGGGATATCATTCGTGATTTTGAATCTCTACAAGTGGAGGCCGCGCAGAAACTTTTAGAGCAGAACCCAGGTCTGGGAAGCCTGTGTTTTATTGCTAGTCGTGTAAAACCTTTAAGGAAGAAAGCCTTGAAACTAATGTCAACAAGAGAAATTATAAAGAGCATTGACACCTTGAGAGGATATTGACCACATGATCGGGTACGTTGGTGGCGAAGAAATTCGCGGCGACCACGGGCTCATTAGCCGACCACCAGCTTTCTCATAACCCTCTACACACTTCTAACTTTGTAAATTGATAACATTTGCTTGGTAATGGTTTTTCAGGAGCGGCGAAGAGAAAAAACTCTAGCCGCTCTTTTTTTATTTCTCAAAGAACTGACAGTTTTTATTCAATTGTTTAAAAATTAAATCAAATTTTTGAAGATTTTCTCAATTGTTGTCATAAAATATTAGACAAAAAATAGCTATTTATAATCTAATTTTAGCATATTTATTTTAAATTGTCACGCTATATTGACAAATTATTGAATTTATATTATTCTAATGCTAGAACATTGAAAATTAAATACTAAGCAAACAGCGCTGTTGCGCTTTAGAATAAAGGTAAGATGGGTTATAGGGTTAGGGAAAACAAACAAAGAAAGGAGGAAAAAATGAAAGTACCGAGAAATAAGAAAATAATGATCGCTGTGACTACAATCATTTTAATTACAACCATGATGTTTATAAACAGGATTCCAATCATGACGTATGTAAACAAATGTAAAGTATGGCTGATCAGGGAATGGAAATGGCTGATGAACGAAGGAGGGACTTGCTATCGCTACGTTAGCGCGCCTGTGCCACATGAAGAATTAGTGAAGAACGAAAATGGAGAAATTTTTAAATTTGTACCAGGAGCTTGGCTAAGTTGTGAATTTTATCACCATATCTTTGCAAACGAGGAATACTGTGCAAAAGTATATTTAGCTGATGAGAATGGTGAAAATAAAATACCTATATTAAACAGAAGCTTCATATCAGACTGTGTCAGATGTAACCCAGGCCAGCGGATATTATATTATACGCTTACATTGACCAATAGAAAGAAATATATAGACGTAGATCTAGAGGAGGTGGCGACATTCGCATGGGTTCTTGATGGACTCCTTGTTAATTACTACCATGAAAGTAAAGTATGGCAGCGGACTACTCAGCGAAGAATAGATTTGCCTTTGCCACAGGGTAAAACAATAAAGATTGAATTTTGTGATGACCCGTCATCACCTATTACTGTCAAACTAAATAAAGACAATACTGTAACTATAACTAAGTATGTGTCCGAATACGTTGACATGTATCCTATTCCGTGCGAATAAAAGAAGGTTAGGAAAAACAAACAAAGAAAGGAGGAAAAAATGGGAGAATTTTGGGAACTGAAGATGGGAATAATTCTTATTGCGATTGCAAGCCTACTATTCTTACTCGGGCAGGGAGAATTGCTAGCTATAATGTCAAAGCTTTTATTTATTCCGCTGATCTTTGTTGGTATTTATCTATTTTATCTTACAGTATTAAAATAACAAGGTAGGGGTCAGGTAATCTTAACTTAAAAACAAATTAAATCAAAGAAAAGGAGGAAAAGATGAAGAAAAGGGGGGAAGAAAAGAAGATGGACTGGGGAAGGATGAGCCTGAGGGAGATACACGAAAATCATCCTCACAAAGGGGAAATAGGAGAACTTGTAGATCTATTTGCGGCTATTTTGTTTCTCGTTTTCGTTCTTGGGGTTTTAATTTGGTTCTCGAGGTGTTAATTTACTTTATTGTCCTTCTTGGGTGCCCAGGGACATAGCCGAAGAAAAAAAGAGAGAGAAGAGAGAAGAAGAAGAGAAAAAAGAAGAAGAAAAGAGAATGGCCGATGAAATTTTTAAAGGGATATTTGGAAAGGGATGCATGGACGACTAATGAGGACGAGGAGGATGGGGTCTAATGATTGCTTAAAAAATAAAAATAAAGGGCATCGCATTGCGATGCCCTCTTTTTTTATCAAACTCTATTGTTTTAATTTTCTAATTTCATCCCTTATTTCAATCACCTTTTCAAAATTAATGGTTTTAAAGTGCCCTTGAAACTCTACTTTATCAACTATCAAACCTTACAGATTAAAAATTTTATTGATATCTTTCTTCATAGAAGCAGTGTTAATTTTTAGCTTTGAGTTGTAAAACTCGTTATTTAAGCTAATTTTACCACGGCTTTTTGGTTTTCCACCACACTATTTAGTATATAGCCACAAGGACTTGACAAATTTTAAAAAGAGTGTATAATTAAGGTAGTTCATTGAAAAGAACTTTATATATAAGGGAATAAAAGAGAAGAAGCGAAAAAAAATTAAAAAAGGAGGTAAAAAAATGATGAAGGAAGAGAAGATGAAGCAAAAGAAATTGAATGAGTTATGGGAAAAATTCTTGGAGCAGCAACCAACCAATGAAGACCTGCGTGATATCATTAGGTGGGTTGAACCTCTAAGAGAGCAAGTTTGGCAGAAACTCTTGGAGCAGCAACCAACCAATGGAGACCTATGTTATATCATTGAGCATGTTGAACCTCTAAGAGAGCAAGCTTGGCAGAAACTCTTGGAGCAGAACCCAACCAAAAGGCAACTGGATTATATCATTGACCATGTTGAACCTCTAAGAAAGAAAGCCAGGGAACTATTAGAAATGGAAAGTTCAAAAAAGGCAATTATAAGGGAAATTCAACGACTCCTCTGGTACCGGTAATGGTTTTTCAGGAGCGGCAAAGAGAAAAAATTCTCTAGCCGCTCTTTTTTTATTTCTCAAAGACTTGACAGTTTTTATTCATTGTTTAAAATAAGATTGTTTAAAAATTAAATAAGGAAGGAGGTGAGGTGAGTTTGTTGCGTGGGCCGCCACAAAACTAACTAACAAAAGAGGCTGAATATTGGATGAGGAGGAGAACTAAAAAACGAACTTTAAAATAAGGAGGTATTAATGAAGAAGGCTGATGAGATTTTTTTGTTGAGACCAGGAGAATTGGTTTTTAAAATATGGCAGATTAATAATTTAATACAAACGTTGCGAGTTTTTGAGTGTCCTCAGTGTCGTCATTCCGGAGAAATTAGTCTAGAAGAAAGAGGGCAGAAGAAATATTCTAAGACAGAGCTATATTTGCCTATTACAGATGGTACTAAACCAAATGGCGAGAAATGTATTAAAGCACCAAAAGAAAAAATCGTGGCAATTACAGGAATGACTTGCCCTAAGTGTTATAAGGAATTAAATTTTTTACCTCTTCCTTTAGAAGAAGAAAAAGAATGGGCAGTAACAGAGGCTTTTTGTCAAATGCAGAACTGGGCCAGAGAAGTTTATGGTCCCAATGCCTTTTTATCTTTTCGCGATGACTCGCTAATTATTGTAAACCCGGGAGGAATTAATCAATTTGTAAAATGTTCTTCTCCAAGAAAAATACATCGCTTCAGTGAACTTCTATATGAGCGAGTTATAGCTCAGCGACGGCGGCTAAAACAAAGACAACTAGTTCTTTTCAAATAGATCAGTTGCTTTAGGGGCCTGGAAATTTCCAGGCCCTTTTGATTTGCTTTATTAAGAAAATTAAATTAAGATAGATAAAGAGAAAATGCAATTTAAAGAATTGGTTAAAAAATTTATTCCTTCTTTTTTGTTGAGTTTGTATCATTTTTTGTTGGCGGCGATGGCTGCTTTGATTTATCGGTTTCCGGCGCGGCACTTAAGAGTGATTGGCGTGACAGGCACTAATGGCAAAACAACGACAGTGCATTTAATTAGTGAGATTTTAAGAAGAGAGGGTTATCGGGTGGCTAGTTTGTCTTCAATTAGTTTCCGAATTAATGAAAATGAATGGCCGAATTTGTTAAAAATGACTTTACCGGGCCGTTTTCAGGTGCAAAGGTTTTTAAGAGAGGCAGTAAGGCAAGGCTGTGAGTATGCAGTTCTTGAAATCACTTCTCAAGGGATTGTCCAACACCGTCATCGTTTTATAAGATTTGCTACGGCTGTTTTAACCAATTTGACACCTGAGCATATTGAAGCGCATCGGGGTTTTGCTAATTATCGGGCAGCCAAGGCGAAACTTTTTCAAGCGACTAAAGGTATTCATGTTATTAATTTAGATGATGAGAATGCTGATTATTTTTTACAATTCCCGGCGGAAAGGAAATATACTTATGGCTGGGAAAATGGTGATTTTAATCAAAAGAATCTTCAGTTAAAATTACTTTTGCCTGGGTCATTCAATGTTTATAATGCTTTGGCTGCTGTGGCTGTGGCTGCGGCAGAGGGTATTGATTTGATGAGGGCGAGGAGAATAGTTGAGGGGGTAAAAGGTTTGCCGGGCCGGATGGAAGAGGTTATTAGCGCTCCTTTTAGGGTAGTGGTAGATTATGCTTTTACGCCAGCTGCTTTGGAAAAGGTATATCAGGCTTTGGTTCAATCATCTAAATCTTCTACTACCCGATCGCTTATTTGTGTTTTAGGCGCTTGTGGTGGTGGTCGTGATAAATGGAAAAGGCCAGTTTTGGGTGAAATTGCTGGAAAATATTGCCGAGAAATTATTATCACCAATGAAGATCCTTATGATGAAAATCCTCGTCAGATTTTATCTCAGATAAAATCTGGAATTATCAAATCACAATTTCCAATTTCTAATTTTCACGAGATTTTGGATCGCCGGGAAGCTATTCAGAAAGCTTTGGATTTGGCTCAAAAAAATGATATAGTAATAATTACTGGTAAGGGTTGTGAACCATGGTTATGTGTGGCTAATGGCCGGAAAATACCTTGGGACGATCGGCAGGTGGTTCGTGAAGAATTCGCAAAAATAATTAAGAAAAAATCTTAAATTATGAAACAAATTTTTGGTAAGGCTGATTTACATATTCATTCTAAATTTAGTGGCGATTGTTTTACTTCAATCCAAGATATTTTAACTACAGCGCAAAAAAGAAAATTAGATGTGATTGCTATTACTGACCATCATACTTTTCAAGGATTTATGGAAGCAGAAAAAATAGCGCCGCAGTTTGGTGTAAAATTAATTAAAGGCGAAGAAATTAAAACCAAACAAGGCGATTTAATTGCGCTTTTTATTGATGAATTAATCAAGCCCCGGCGCGACATTTTAGAAACAATCAGAGAAGTTCATCAACAAGGCGGTTTAGTCATTGTGCCACATCCTTTTAGTTTTTGGCAAAAAAGTGTTTCTTTTAAAACTTTAATTAAAATTTATCAAGAATTAGACGGGTTGGAGGTGTTTAATAATAGTCGTTGGTGGTTGAATCCTACTTCTCAACGTCGCCTAATTGGTTTAAACCAACAAAATTTAAATTTAGCGGAAATTGGTTCAAGTGATGCGCATATTAAAGATCAGATTGGTTTGGCTTATACTGCTTTTCAAGGTAATACGCCTAACGATTTATATTTCTCTATTAAAAATAGATTAACTCGGAGTCAGAAAAATAATAATTTTTCCACTGTCTTTAAAACAGGTCTAAAACTAATTCCTACACAACCGCTAAGAATACTTAAATATTTGTTTAATCACAATGAGCCGTCCTTATGAAATTTTAGAACATACTGCTGATTTGAAGATCCGTGTTCAAGGCAAGACATTGCCAGAATTATTTGCCAACGCTTTAAAAGGTATGTTTCAAGCGGCTCATTATCAAGCGGAAAAAAATAGTCCTTTAAATAAAAGAAAAATTGTCCTTTCTTCTTTTAATTTACCTTCTCTTTTGGTTGATTTTTTAAGCGAAGCATTGTATTTGTCTGAAACTCATAAAGAGGTTTATCCAGAAATTGAAATAAAAAGTTTAACTGAAAAAAAATTGACTGGTAATTTAATAGGTCAAAAATTAGCCAAAATGGGCGTTCATTTAAAAGCAGTAACCTATCATGATTTGTCAGTGGTTCAAGATAAAAATGGTCTTTGGCAAGCCACTCTTCTTTTTGATATTTAATTATGGAGAAAAAGGATTTTAAAAAAATAAATAACTATCTCTGGGAGATACCGGTTTCTTGGCGGGCTGATATGCGAGTGCCGGCGCGATTTTATGTTTCAGAAGAAATGCTGGATAGTGTTTTACGCGATAATTCTTTAAATCAATTGGTTAATGTGGCGACTCTGCCCGGCATTCAGAGATATGCTTTGGCTATGCCTGATATGCATGAAGGTTATGCCAGCCCCATTGGCGGTGTCGCTGCCATCAGCACGGCTGATGGTATTATTTCACCTGGAATGTGTGTATCTGGAAGTACTAAAGTTTTACATTCTCTAGGCTATTATCGACCAATCAAAGAATTTGCTGATAAACAATCAGAAGAAATTGCTTGCGTTCAATTTAATGAAAAAAAATTAGAAAAGACATTAATTTCCCGATTTTTCAAAATAAAAATCAACCCCTCAATATTTAAAGTTACTACCAAAACTGGTCATATAATAGAATGCACTGGTGATCACCCTTTTTATACGCCCCATGGGATGATACCACTTAAAGATATTAAAATTGGAGATAAAATTGCTATTTATCCTTTTGAAGGAGTTCCCTATCAAGAACCTCGAGAAATAATTCTGGTTGATAAAGAAAAAATAAAAGAGCTTTGGATTAATTTGAATCAAAATCCTAATGGCCATGGTTTAGAACAGATTATTAATTGCTTAGAAAAAAATAATCTTTTGCCCTTAAAAACCACTTCTTATCAATTTCCTATTTTATTAAAAATATTAGGTTATTTATGGGGTGATGGTACAATTTATTTTAAAAATAAAAGAAAAAGAGGCAGGATTAGTTTTTATGGTAAAAGAGAAGATCTTATTTTGATTAAAAAAGATTTAAAAAAAATTAACTTTAATGCTTATTTGCAATCTAGAAAAAGAAAACATAAAATTACCACTTTATACAAAACTTATTCTTTTGAAAACCAAGAAGCAAGTTTAAATCTCGCTTCAACTAGTTTAGCAATTTTATTACAAGCATTAGGAGCGCCGGTAGGTAACAAAACAAGACAGAATTTTTCGCTACCTCAATGGTTTTTTAGACTTCCCTTATGGCAAAAAAGATTATTTTTGGCAGGATTTTTTGGTGCCAAGTTAAGTCCGCCTAAAATAATAACAAAACACAACTTCAATTTTTATATGCCGGTTTTAAGCTTAAATAAAGAGGAAGGTTATCAGAAAAACGGTAAAAATTTTCTAAAAGAAATTGCTAAAGTTTTAAATGAATTTGGAGTAAAAACAAAAAAGATAACACAAAGAAAAGAACAAATAAATAAAAATGGAAAACAATCGTATAGAATTAGATTAATTTTATCTTCTCAACCAGAATCACTCTTAAACCTTTTTGGGAAGATTAACTATGAATACAACCAAGAAAAACAATTTTTGGCTAATTTAGCAATTCATTTCATTAAAGCCAAACAGAAATTAATATCAAAAGGCGGAACAAAACTGGCCCGTCCCTTTGTTGGTCAATTTCCTACATTTAAAAAATTTATAAAACTGACAACCCAAAATTTAGGCAAGGGAGGCTTGGTTTGGGATGAAATTGAAAAGATTGAGAAAAATCCGTTTGCCGACTATGTTTATGATTTTACCGTTGCTCATTCAAGTCATAATTTTATTGCTAATAATTTTGTTGTCTCAAATTGCGGCTATGACATTAATTGCGGGATGAAATTATTGAAATCAGAATATTCAGAAAAAGAAATTAAACCTTATATAGAAAAATTGGCGAGTGAAATTCAAAAAGAAGTGCCTTCAGGTTTAGGTCGAGGCAGACAAATTAAACTTTCTTTAACACAGATTGACCAGCTTTTACAAGGCGGAGCAAAAAAATTAGTTGAGCAGGGCTATGGCGAGAAAGCAGATATAGAAAATTGTGAGGCTAATGGTTGTTTAGAATGGGCTGATGCTTCAGCTGTTTCCAGCCATGCAAAAAATCGCGGTCGCGATCAAGTCGGTACTTTGGGTTCAGGTAATCATTTTGCTGAAATACAGAAAGTAGATCAAATTTTTGATGAAAATATAGCGAAGGCATTTGGTTTGTTTAAAGATCAAATTGTGATAATGATTCATACTGGTTCGCGTGGTTTGGGTCATCAGGTTTGTACTGATTATTTGCGGGAATTTATTCCTTTAATGATTAATAAATATAAAATCAAAGTGCCGGATAAAGAATTTGCTTGCGTGCCATTTAAATCAACTGAAGGTCAAAAATACTTTGCCGCAATGGCCGCCGCTGCCAATTATGCGTGGGCTAACCGCCAGATGATTGCTTACTTTGTAAGAAAGGCTTGGCAAAATGTTTTAGGTAAAGCGACGCCTTTAATTGCTTTGTATGATGTGGCTCATAACATTATTAAAAAAGAAAAATATCAAATTAATGGAAAAGAAATAGAAGTGGCAGTTCATCGCAAGGGTGCAACACGAGCCTTCCCGCCAGGTCACCCTGAAATTCCTCTTCATTATCAATCAATTGGCCAACCAGTTTTAATTCCGGGGAGTATGGGCACAGCCTCCTATGTTTTGGTGGGTGTGCCGACTGGCGAAGCAACTTTTTTCTCAACCTGTCATGGCGCTGGTCGGACAATGTCGCGTCATGCTGCCTTAAGAACAATCACTGGACAAACAGTCATAAATCAATTAAAATCAAAAGGAATTATTGTTAAATGCCAGAGCCAACGGGGAATTGCCGAAGAAGCTCCTTTAGCTTACAAAGATATTGAAAGTGTGGTTGAGGTTGTTCATCAGGCTGGTTTATCGCGTAAAGTAGCCCGTTTAGTTCCTTTAGCAGTGATTAAGGGAGAATAAACATTAATTAAATTCAAAATTCAAAAAGCAAAATGCAGAACAATTTAAAATTCAACAATTTTGAGATTGTTCGCAATTATGGGAAAGAAAAAATTGCCCAAATCAATACGCAAATTTATTCGTCAAGAAAAAGCCCGAATTCGTCGGGGGGTTTTAGATATTGCCAAGCAACGGGAGTTAATTGCGCAACTTTATTCTAAGTTTTTGTCTAAAACTAATCCTACAAAAAATGACAACGAAATAAAAAATCAAAACACAAAATGATTTTTTAATTTTTCCTATGACCATTAAAGAAATTTATCAATTAGCAATTAAAAAAGCCATAGCAGTTGATTTTCGGGGCAAAGAAGCGATTAGAAGAATTTTGCAGAGAAAGCGGGAAAAATACGAAAAATTATCAGAAACAGAAAAACAAGAATTTGACCCGGATGCTTTAGAAAATCCTTATTTAGATTCACGCATTTTACATATTGCTGCTGACCGACCAATTAAAAAAGTTTTGGTTGGTATTGATATTGAGCCAGCCGAGATTTTATTAGCCAAAGAAATTGGCCAGATTGATTTAATAATTTCGCATCATCCCCTGGGCAAGGGTTTGGCTAATTTGCATGAGGTAATGGAATTACAATGTGATGTTTTAAATTATTATGGCGTGCCGATTAATATTGCGGAGGGTTTGATGAGGGAGAGGATTTCTGAAGTGGCCCGGGGCGTCAATGCAGCCAATCATCAAAGAACAATTGATGCTGCTAAAATTTTAGGTTTTAATTTGGTTTGTTTTCATACTGTGGCTGATAATTTGGCAGCTCATTTTCTAAAAGAAAAAATAGAAAACAATCCTAATTTAGAAAGAGTGGAAGATTTGCTTAATCTCTTAAAACAAATTCCTGAATATCAGGCCGCGATTAAAATAGGTGCTGGACCAAAAATTTATGTCGGCAATAAAGAAAATCGTTGCGGCAAAATTGCTTTAACTGAAATTACTGGGGGGACTGAAGGTTCACCGCGACTTTATGAAAAAATTACTCAAGCAGGCATTGGCACAGTCGTGGGGATGCATATTTCTGAAGAACACAAAAAAGAGGCTGAAGCCGCTCATTTAAATGTGGTGATTGCTGGCCATATTTCTAGCGACAGTTTGGGAATGAATTTGCTTTTGGATGAATTAGAAAAAAATGGTATTGAAATTATTCCTTGTTCTGGATTAATTAGGGTTAAAAGAATTTAGTTGGCGAATTAATCTGTTGCCTTAATTAATCAGTGGATTAAAATAAACTAAAGTATGCGTACTGGCATTGCCACAATTCCTTTGGATTATGGTAAGTGTCCGCGTTGGCTGTTTGAAAGGATGAAACGCTTATCGCGAGCCATTGCTTTGGCAATTGTTGAGGAATTTGGGCCAGAGGAATTATTAAGACGGTTGGCTCATCCAATTTGGTTTCAGAGCTTGGGCTGTGTAATTGGTTTTGATTGGAACAGCAGTGGTTTAACCACCACCACTTTGGGCGCTTTCAAAGCCGGACTATTTGATATTCAAGATTATTTGGGTGTTTATGTTTGTGGCGGCAAAAAAGAATCAAGAAAAACACCTGAGGAAATTACTGCCTATACTCTTTCACGCGGTTTGCCTTTTGGTCAGGATTTAATTTATGCTTCAAAAATGGCGGCTAAGGTTGATTCAGCTTTATTGCAGGATAATTACCAGATTTATCAACATAACTTTCTTTTTACTAAAAAAGGGCACTGGGTGGTGATTCAACAAGGTATGAACGTTTTTAACCAAACAGCGCGGCGCTATCATTGGTTGTCTGATAATGTGAAAAATTTTGTGGAGGAGCCACATAGTGGTATTATTGCTGCAAAAAAGGTTAAAGCCTTAAATTTGGTTGCCAAAGAAAGCCAGTTAAATAAACAAATTTCTACCGAGTTGGTTAAAGAAGAACCAAAAACTTTTTTAAAAGATTTTAAATTAGTTTTAGAAAAAAATGCTATAAAAAAGCCAGAACCGAATTACGTTTTTAGAAATTCTTTAATGGAAAGAAAAAAAATGGCTGGATTTTGCGAAATGGAATTGAAAAATGTAGAATTTTCTCATCACCCAGTGGAAAAAGAAAAATTTGATTTAAAAAGACTGGAAAAAACCATTTGGCTGGCCCATGAGCAAAAACCAGCCAACTTTGAGCAACTTTTATCTTTAAAAGGTATTGGACCCAAAACCATTAGAGCTTTATCATTAGTAGCCGAATTGGTTTATGGTAGCCCACCCAGTTATGAAGATCCAGCCCGTTATTCCTTTACTGTGGGCGGTAAAGATGGCACGCCTTATTTTGTGGAAAGAGACACTTATGATGCCTTATTAAAAACTATTGAAAAGGGCATTGAAAAAGCCAAGGTCTCTTTTAAAGAAAAAAATGAAGCTAAATTAAGATTAAACAAGCTATGTCTAAAATAAATAGAAAAAGAAGACAATTTCTTATCAAGAAAAAAAGAAAAGCAAAACAAAAAATAAAAAAATTAAAAGCCAAATTGTTAACTGCTCAAACTAAAGAGGAGAGAGAGAAGATTATTGAAAAAATTAAAAAAATTGCTCCTCATTATCCTTTAGAGGAACTTTTACGATCAATTAAACAATGAAAAATTACGCTACCAAAAGAGCCCGCAAAGGCAGAATTGCTTATCGAACGCCCGACCGGTTTATTTATCAAAAATGCCAGCGGGTTTTGAAAGCAAAAGAGAGAAAGATTGTTAAATTTTTTTAATTAGATAAGTTTCTCTTAATTGATAGCCTAATTTACGAAAATAATCTCTAGCGCCAATGCCAGAAATTACCGCGATCTTTTTCAGGCCAAATTCTTTTTGGGCTATTTTTTCCGCTTCTCTGATTAATTTTTTACCTAAACCGCGATGTTGAACTGCTTTTCTTTTTTGAGAAATAGGCACAGTTTCGCCATAAGTGCGAATTTCCCGAATTAAAGCAGCATCTTTTAAAACAGGCAAAACTGAAACAACGGCATTGTTAAAAGGAATGCGTAAACGCAATAGACTATAGAGTTTGCTGCGTTTTTTATTTTCAAAACTAAGAAAAATTTCTTTGCCTTCTGAAGCCAGATAATCCTGACGGAATAAATAAATTTTTTCCTTAGGATTATAGTTTTGTTTAACCTCCCGACATCTAATACAATGGCATTGCCAATTTTCTTTTTTCATTTTTTCAGTCAAGATTTGTCGTAAATTAGATAGTTTTGTGCCAGCCATTATCTTAAATGAAGGAATATCGCGGACAATTCGCTGAATGCGCACATAATAAGGGATTTTTTTCTTGATGTTGGCTAACAACTCAATTAATTGTTTTTCTGAATAAGGTTGATAAGCGCCTTTTTGCCAGAGTTGATAAAGGGGAGCTTCTTTTAATAAGACGCAAGGATAAATTTTTAAATAATCAGGCTGAAAATCAGGGTTTTTAAACAATTCTTCAAACATTTGTTCATCTTTTTTTAAATCAGCGCCAGCCAGATTGGGCATCATTTGGTATAAAACCTTAAAACCAGCATCTTTTAAAAGTCGCGTGGCTTTAATGGTTTCTTTAACTTGATGGCCTCGTAAGTTTAATTTCAAAACATCATCATCAATACTTTGAACACCCAATTCCACCATGGTTACTCCCAATTCTCTCAGCCATTTTATCTCTTTTTCATTAATAAAATCTGGTCGCGTTTCAATTGATAACCCAACAATCCGCTGTTTAGCCTTCTCATTCAATTTTTGCTCCTTCTTTAAATTCTGAATTTGGAATTTGGAAATTTTTTGGGAAATTGGGAATTGGGAATTGGAAATTTGTGCATTTTCATTGCATGCCTCAAAACATCTTTTAATAAACCAGGCTTGATATGTTTTGGGATAAGCGCTCCAAGTGGCGCCAACAATGCGCAATTCAATTTTTTCAGTAATGTGGCCCTCCATTTTTAACGCCTCAATTCTTTTCTTGGTTTGGAGATAAGGATCGTAGTTTAAATTTTTTGCCCGTTCAACAGCCGGTTCACCGGAAACATAACTTTTAGGAATGCCTTTTTCTTTAGGACAATAAAGGCATTGGCCCGGACAAGGATAGGGTTTGGTTAAAACTGAGATATTAACAATACCAGAAAGCGAGCGAACTGGTCTGGTTTTTAAGAGTTTTTCAATTAGGGGTTGTTTTTTTATTTTTTTCTTTTTTAATAATTTATGGTAAGTTGTTAATAGGGTTACATTATTAGGGCAGGCGATTTGGTATTTTGTAGCAATTTCTCTTTTAAACAAACCTAAATCAGGCTTTTCTTTTTTCAGCCAATTAATTAAATCAATAATTATTTGTTCTTCTTTTGTCATGAAACAAAGTTACGCTGAATATTTATTAAAGAAAACCAAAGAGGATTATAACCTGATTGCTAATGATTATACAAGAACTCGCGCTTTTCTACCAGATGATCTTAAAGAATTGGCTCAATTGGCTAAACCAGGCGAGCGGGTTTTAGATGCGGGCTGTGGTTCTGGCCGGCTTTTTGAGGTTTTAAAAAATGTTGATTATTATGGCATTGATTTTTCTGAAAAATTAATTGAAATCGCCCAAAAGAAATATTGTCAGGGCAAATTTCAAACAGCCACTGTTTTAAATTTGCCTTTTCCGGATAACTTTTTTGATAAGGTTTATAGTATTTCTGTTTTACATCATCTACCATCAAAAGAATATCAATTGCGTTATTTACAAGAAATGCAGCGCGTTTTAAAACCGCAGGGATTGCTTATTTTAAGGGTTTGGAATTTTTGGCAAAGAAAACAGGGCTGGTATTTATTTTTAAAATATGCTTTTTTAAAAATAATTGGCAAAAGTCAATTAGATTTTTTTGATGTTTTTGTGCCTTGGAAAAATGCGTCAGGCAAAATAATAGTGCAGCGCTACTTTCATTGTTTTACTAAAAGAAGTATATTAAATTTAGTTAAAAAGAGCGGTTTGCAAGTTAAAAAGATTTGGCGAGCTGGCAAAGGCAAACGCGCCAATATTTATCTTATTGCTGAAAAATAAATTTTTATCCAATAGGAAAATTTGTCCCCGTAGCTCAATGGATAGAGCGTCAGCCTCCGGAGCTGAAGGTTGTGCGTTCGAGCCGCACCGGGGACACCAAAGGTGAAAGAAAAAGCGGAGCTAACGCTCCGCCTTCTTTTTGAGGATGTTTAGAATTTCCGAGGTACTGCCTTTGATCCCAGAGACGTCGCCCTGGATTCTAGAGACATCACCCCGGATTCCAGAGGCATCGCCCTGGATTTTAGAGACATCACCCTGGATTTTAGAGCTCCAATCACCACTTGTTACATTTTCATCTGGTCGTCTTAAACCTAATTGCTGCATAATCTTACTTTCCATTGTTGCCTTTTTTATCTTTTTCATCTTTTTTTACCTCCTTTTTAATTTTTCTTGTTTTTCTTCTATTTCCTCCTCTAGCCTATTATGAAGCCCTGTGAAAACGGGGCTTTTTTATTTGTTTGAAAAGTTTCAACCTATTTGTTGTCCAGGCTCAGATAGATATCCGTCACCCCATATGAGCCAGTGCAAGAACTTGACAGAATTATAAAAATATCTTATTATCTCATATTAGCTCTTTGAACAATTAAAAGGAGGTGAAGTAAATGAAAGAAATTGATGAGTGGTTGGATTACATTGCTAGTTTACGACTCGAAAATTACGGTCAATGGTCTAAGGGAATTTTCTTCTTTGCAGAAAAAGAATATACGTTTCCAGATTCAGAAAACAGAAGTGAATTGACGCTTTATTTGAATTACTATAAAATCGCAGAGAGATTTGCGACTTATTTATGTTTAACTGAAAATGGCCGCTTTAGAATCAAAACAGAGATTAATCATAAGGAAATAAAAGAGCATTTTGATTCTAAATTTGGCCAGAGTTGGCATCCGGAACTTTTAGAACATCTTAAAAAGAATTATGACTGGCAAGCTGTTTTTGTGAAACAATTACTGTTTCACAAAAACATTCCTCATGAAGCTGGACAAATAGAAATTTCTTGGTCAAAAGTATGTTTTAGAGGAAATAAACAAGCTGCCGCAAAATCTGAAAAAGCATTAAAATGGTTTTATAAGAAGCCCAAAAAAAAGAAGCCCAAAAAAAACAAAAAGCTCCTTGGTTAATCCAAGGGGCTTTTTTAAAATTGACCAAAACTAGCACCTAAATCTTCAGTCACTTTATGAGTTAAATGAATTGGCAATAATTCATCTGTGGGCACTGTATCTAATGGTGCTGATGAGGTAGCAGCTGTTGTAGAAGGGTCATAGATTTTTTCTAGATCACTGGTGTTGCTGTAGACTAGATATAAATATCTTGCAGGAAATAATTGCTTCAATTTAAATGAAAAAAATTTAGAACCGGCAGAAATTATACCGCTGCCAGATGGCGACCAATATTCCTGTGGTTTACCATAAGGCACATTAATTTTGCCTTTAATATTTTTAATATCTGATGTATGGAAGGCAATAAGAGGATAGCCCATTTCTTTTTCACGTCTAATAAATAAATTTTCGAGAAAATCTATAGCTGTCATAACTTGCTGATCTAATTTCCCTTCTAATTTTTGGCCAATTTTACTTGCTGCTTCATAAGTCAAATCTTCAACATTAATAACCTCATCTTTTTTTTCTATTTTTATCTTCTCTATTTTACCGTTTTTCCCTTCTCTTTGTTTTAAACCAATTGGTAATTTATTATAAAGATAGATTAAATAAGCTGATTGTAATTCAGGTAAATTTTCTTTATTTAATTCACCCTTAAGCTCCTTATTTTTTTTATCCAAATAAATTCTTAAGTCTTTACTGCCAACTGTTTCAATAATTTTTAAAAAATGATCATAGCTTGGTTTATTATTAAAATAATATAAAAATAAATTCATTAATTGCTTGCTATTGAGACGGGCTAAAATATTTCTATCTAGATAGGGCATTTGATCATAAATATAAGTTTCCAGATTTTCTCTAGTTTCTTTTACTTCAGGATCGAGTTGTTTTTCTGTTTTTTCAGACAATAATTGTAGATTAGGCAATTCGCCCGTTTCATATAAATTAGAAATAAGTTCTTTTTTTTCTCGCCCTTCTTTTTCTAATGGACTAATTTCTGCCATAGGTTTATAATTTAAAAATAAATAAATTTTCTTCTTTTGTCAAATTTAATAAAGATTTTTAATTGAAGAATTATTGAAGATAGATTAAAATAAAAAATATGGTGGCGCCCCAATTATTGGCTTATATTAAGGAACAAATTAAACAAGGCGCGAGTAATGAAGAAATAAAACAGCAATTATTAGAGGCTGGCTGGCGGGAATTGGATATTGATGAGGCTTTTACAGTGCTGGGTGTTTATGGTTTTAAAGAACAACCAAGCGTTAAAGTAGTTAAAAAACCTAGATATCTTTGGTTAATTATTTTAATTATTATGACCTTATTTGGTCTGGGTATAATTGGCGCTGTCACTTATTATTTTTTGTTTTTGTATAAAATCTAATTGTGGATAAATTGGCAAGTAAATTCTTGACAATTCTTGGAACTTAATTAAATTACAAAATGAGGGGGTGAGGGCTATTGCCCAAAGGACAAATGATTTTTGATAAAGGAGATTTAGCAGCTGCCCGATGAGGTCCAAGTCGGACTTAAGTATAATTCGAATTTATCAGAAATCATTCCCCCTCACTAAAAAAGAGTAGCCAACTACTCTTTTTTAGTTAATATGATATAATAAACTTAAGATGAAAAAGCAGAAAAAAACAAAAGAAAAATATGAGATTGTTGTTTCAGGCGCAGCTGAAGTAAGTCATTGTTGCCCGCACATTAAAGAGATTGCCAAAGAAGTAGGTCGTCAAGTGGCGCTGCAAAATTGTAATTTAGTGACTGGCGCCACAACTGGCGTTCCTTATTACGCAGCTTTGGGTTGCGCCGAAGCTGGTGGTTTTAATATTGGCTTTTCACCAGCTATTTCAGAAGCTGCTCACCTTAAAACTTATAAACTACCCCTCTGGCCCTTTGATGTAATTATTTATACTGGCGCTGATTATACTGGTCGCAATATAATGATGACTAAATCAGCTGATGGCGTGATTATTGTTTGTGGCCGGATGGGCACGCTACATGAGTTTGTGACTGCTTTTGAATTACAAAAACCAATTGCTGTTTTAGAAGGCACTGGTGGCACAGCGGATAAAATAAGAGAAATCGCTACTGGTCCGCACCGGGGCGTTGTTAAAATTATTTATGGCCGCGATCCTAAAAAATTAGTTCAAGATTTAATTGCTGAAATTAAAAAAAGAAAAGAGAAAAATAATTATCAAAGGTCGAAAAAATAATATTAAATTAAATTTATTAAATTTATGGCAGAAGAAATTGAGGGTAAATTAATTGGTAAGGTCAGCCATTACTTTAGTCAAATTGGTGTGGCAGTAATTGATCTTTCTGCTAAATTAAAAATAGGCGATACAATTAGAATTGTGGGCGGCGAAACTGATTTTGAACAAACAGTAGAATCAATGGAAGTTGATCATAAAAAAATCAAGGAGGCGAAAAAAGGTGATTCAGTAGGCGTGAAAGTGGCGCAAAAGGTTCGCGAAGGTTATAAGGTTTATAAAATTTCTTAATAAATAAGATCTTTTTATGAATTGGTTAATAGTCGGTCAATTACTTTTGGCCATTGTTTTAGGTGCCGCCATTGGTTTGGAAAGAGAACTAAAGAGAAAACAGGCTGGCTTACAAACCTATAGTTTGGTTACTTTTGGAGCCTGTCTTTTTAGCATAGTTATTTTTTCATTAGCCAAACTAAATATTCTTGACCCTTCTACTCTAATTACTGCCTTGGCCATTGGTATGGGTTTTATTGGCGCGGGCGCAATTTTTCGCGGCGAAGAGCGTATTCAAGGATTAACTACTGCGGCTGGTTTGTGGACAGCCACAGCCATTGGTTTAGCAGTCGGCGCTGGCTTTTATTTTTTAGCAGTTTTGGCAACTATTTTAGTAGTTTTAATTTTTCTTGGTTTTGGATTAGTTGAACAAAAATTTATTAAAAAATAAATCAAATATCAAATTATGGCTAAACAAATAACCTTGCATGGTTTTCCAGTGCAATATGAAGACAATGCTTTTGAAGGCATTCGTTATTTAAGAGATGATTTAGATTATAATGAGGCGCGCGTTTTCTTTGATCAAGCCAGAGAACGTGGTTCAGCGCCTTTTGAAGATGATGCGGATCGTCAATACACTTTGCTTTATCGCGCCGGAGTTTATACCTTAGTGCGTCGTTAGTAAGATTAGATTTTTCTATTTTATGAAATTTATTGCTGATTTTCATATTCATAGCAAGTATTCACGCGCTACCAGTCGCGAGATGGATTTAGCAAGTTTAGATCAATGGGCCCGAATAAAAGGAATTAAACTTTTAGGCACAGGCGATTTTACTCACCCCTTATGGTTTGAACATTTAAAAGAAAATTTAGAACCAGCTGAGACTGGTTTTTTTAAATTAAAGAAAAAAGACAATGGCACAAGATTTATTTTAACAGCTGAGATTAGTTGTATTTATAGTAAAAAAAATCGCGTCAGGAAAATTCATCTTTTAATTTTTGCGCCCTCATTGGCAGTGGCTGAAAAAATTAATGTGCAACTGGGCTGGATTGGTAATTTAAAATCAGATGGTCGGCCAATTTTAGGTTTAGACGCCAAAGAATTAGTAAAAATTGTTTTAAATATCTCGCCTGATTGTTTAATTGTGCCAGCCCATTTAATGACTCCCTGGTTTTCCTTATTTGGCTCTAAATCCGGTTTTAATTCTCTTCAAGAATGTTTTGATGAATATTCTCCATATATTTTGGCTGGTGAAACTGGTTTGTCCGCTGATCCAGCTATGCTTTGGCGTCTACCAGATGGTCGACGGCTCACTTTAATAAGCAATTCTGATTCACATTCACCCCAAAAAATTGGTCGGGAAGCCAATGTCTTTGATATTGAATTTAATTATCAGTCATTAAGGGAAGCGATTAAAAGTAAAGATCCGACTCAATTTTTATACACCATTGAATTTTTTCCAGAAGAAGGCAAATATCATTTTGACGGTCATCGCGCTTGCCAAATTAGATTGTCGCCTCAAGAAACTAAAAAGTATAATGGTATCTGTCCGGTTTGTGGCAAACCATTAACTATTGGCGTTTTAAGCCGGATTGAAGAATTGGCTGATCAACCTGAAGGATTTGTGCCGGAAAATCACATTCCTTTTAAGAGTTTGGTGCCCTTAGATGAAATTATTGCTGATGTTTTATCTCAAGGCGTGAGTACTAAAGCCGTGGAACAGGAATATAAAAATTTAATTGAAAAATTTGGTTCAGAATTTAATGTTTTATTAGATGTTTCTCGAAAAGATTTGGCAACTGTCACACAACCCGAGATTGTTGAGGCAATTATGCGAGTTCGTGAAGGTAAAGTGATTCGTGAGCCGGGTTATGACGGTGTTTATGGCAAAATAAAAATTTTTTCAACTGAAGAAAAAAAAGAAATTATTTCTCAAAAAACCTTATTTTAAAAATTAATTTTAAATTTATGATTGAAAAATATTCTTTTGGTTCTATTACAATTGATGGTCAAACCTATCACTATGATGTGGAAGTGCGCGGGGGAGGTGAGGTTTTAAAATGGCAACGAGCCACTTCACATATTATTGATGTGGCTGATGTAACCCGGGCAGTGGAGCAAAATCCGTCCGTGATTATTATTGGTACCGGCGAGTCAGGTGTGGCGCAGGTTACTGAAGCTGCCCAAAACCTTATAAAAGAAAAAAATATTGAATTAATCATTGATTGGACAGCTGCCGCTATTGATCAATTTAATCAAAGACAAAAAACTACCAAAAACATTATTGGCCTTTTTCATTTAACTTGTTAAACGCGTGGCAGCCAGGTGATTGAGTTATTTTTAATAACAAATTGTCCAGGAATAAACTTTTCAGTTACCCAGATATTGGTTTGGCAATGACGCGTTATTGCTGAAACAGTAACTGTTGTTTTTTGATTTAATAGTGCTAAATAAGGAATAACTTGGTCAGCCAAATATTTATCCAAGCAAGCATTGCTTTTTTCTTCTTGCAATAATTCTAAAGCTGCTTCTTTACCAACCTCTTCCGCTGGTTTGCCGATTTTTCCTAAACTACTCGCGCCTAAAGTGCTGTTGGCAAAATCAGCAATTAAACAAATTTGGCTGCCCGGGCAATCAGTCTCGTAATATTCAACCTTTTCTTCTAAAGGCAATTTTAGTTTGCCCAAAATTTCTTTCACGCCTGTGATTTGTCTTTCAGCCACTTTTTTATTTTTTAAAGAAGTACTGGCGCCAGAAAGAATTAAAATTTTTTTCAAATCACCTCTTTCAGTTAGGTTTAAAGGCTTTAATGAGGCAGGAGAAATTTTTACTTCAACTTGCGCGCCGCCGACTGGATAATAACCGCGTTTGCGCAGATTGATTTGGATTGGTGCGCCTAATTTTTTTAAGAAATTCAAAAAAACAAATTGAAAATAATCAAAGGGCGGCGAGAAAAAAGTATCAGTTGCGCCGCCATTTAAACTGATTTGAACCGGCTGTTGAATAAATAAACTGGGCAAAACTAAAGTTTGTAAAATTAAAGTTAAACTGCCAGCTGTGGGAATTTTTAAAGAAATTTGATTTTGATATTTTTCTCCGGGATAAAATTTAATTTCTTTTGAACCTAGTTCATCACCTTCTAAGCGGCCTTGGCAAAATTCAGCCAAAGCCCGAATACCCAAAAGATGTTGGATAGCCAGACCAGGTTTGGGCCGGGACTGGCGAATATTAAAAATACGACAAGGCAATTGGGTAATGGCTGATAAAGCCGTGGCAGTTCTTAAAATTTGGCCACCGCCTTCTAAATAAGCACCATCAATTTCAATCATATTCTTTTATTTTAATTTTTTCTTGGAAAATTAAAAGTTTAAAAAAGGCAAAGTAATTTTAACTCTTGACAAGATTTTTGACTTGTCTATGATAAAATATAAAACTAATTTATGAATCAAGAAATAAGAATTAATCACTATTTAGTTTCTTATCCCTCAGCCATTATTGCTTTGGCCGCTGTTTTGACTTTTAATAAAAAATTACGAAGGGGATAGAGAAACGATTATTAATAAACTTAATTCTTTATCCCCTTCACCCAAAGGGGATTTTTTAAAACTATGATTGAAGAAAGAAAATTTTATCTAACAGCAGATGGGTTGAAACGGCTGAAGAAAGAATATGAGAGTTTGAAAAAACTGAAATTGGCTAAAACCAAAGGTGAAGAAGCGCCAAGGATTTTGCATTCCGAAGATTTAGATCCAGAATATTTGGCTTTTGAAGAAGATATGGGATTTTTAGAAGCCCGCTTAATGGATTTGGAGGCAATTTTAAAAAATGCTGAGTTAATCAAATTGCCGCCCAAAGATCAAAGGAATAAAGTGGTGACTTTGGGTGCGACAGTGGTTGTGGAAGTGGCTGGTCAAAAAGATGAATTTACTATTGTGGGTACGCTGGAAGCCAATCCCGAAACTGGCCGGATCTCCAACGAATCGCCACTTGGCCAGGCGCTTTTGGGTCGGCGAGTAGGCGATGAAGTAGTTGTCTCTTCGCCAGTTAAAACAATTTATAAAATCAAGAAAGTTAAACACCAACTTTCTTAAGGGTTTAATTTAGATTTTAACTGAGGGGGTCAAATCCCCTCTTTTTTATTTAATTAAATTGTGTTAAATTAAATCTGATGAAAGATGTTCTTAATTTTTTAGTTGAAATTGCCAAATTAAAAGGGAAAAAGAGACGCGGTTGGGTAGTGCATCAAATTAAAAATCCTGAAACAACTGCTGAACATATTTTTCATTTGGCGATTTTGGTTTGGGTTTTGGGCAAACAAAAGAAATTAAATTTGGAAAGAGCCATGAAATTGGCTCTCATTCATGATTTGTGCGAGGTTTATGCGCCTGATTTAACTCCTTATGATCCGCTTTTGCCTAAAGACCAAAAGAAAATAAAGGAAGTTTTAAAGAAATGGCCCCAATTTACACCAGCCTTGAAAAGAAAAAAAGAAAAAGCAAAAGCCGAATTAGAAAACAAAGCCCTTCAGCGACTCATTGCGCAATTGCCCGCTGATTTAAAAAAAGAAATTAACACTCTGTGGTTAGATTATGAAAAGGGATTGACCAAAGAGGCTCGTTTTGTTAAACAAGCGGATAAGGTAGTTAATCTTTTACAAGGTATAAATTATTGGAAAAAATACGGCAAAATTCAACATAAACTTTGGATGAGATGGATTAAAGAAATTATTGATGATCCGGTTTTACTTAAATTTATTAAAGCATTAGAAGAAAAATTTTTTTAAAATGAAAAAACTTTATATTGGCACTTCGGGTTGGCTTTATCAGGATTGGGAAGGGATTTTTTATCCAACTGGCTTATCTTCTAAAGACAAATTAAAATATTTTGCTCAACATTTTAATACTGCAGAAATCAATTACTCTTTTTATCATTTGCCGCGGCCTAGCACTTATCAAAACTGGTATCAAGCCACGCCAGTTGATTTTATTTTCGCGGTAAAAGTGAGTCGCTTCATTACTCATATTAAACGGTTAAAAGGAATAAAAGAAGCTTGGCAGCAGTTTTTTCAAAACGCTCTTTTTCTCAAAGAAAAATTAGGCCCATTTTTATTGCAATTTCCGCCTTCCTTCCAAGCCACGGCAGAAAACATTAAAAGATTAAAGGAATTTTTAACCACTGCCACTAAACCAAAAAAACAAACAAAAGCCACGGCCATTAATTGGCGTTTGGCAATGGAGTTTCGTCATTCTAGTTGGTGCCAGTCAGAGATTTATAATTTATTAAAAAAATATAATACCGCCTGGGTGATTGCTGATTCGCCAACTTGGCCCAAGGCTGAAGTAGTTACAGCTGATTTTGTTTATTTGCGTTTTCATGGTCAGCCCATTTTATTTGCCTCGCCCTATGGCCGGGCTCAATTAAAAGTTTGGGCAGAAAAAATTAAAAAATGGCAAAAGAAAAATTTAGACATTTATGTTTATTTTAATAATGATGTGGCTGGTTATGCCATTGCCGATGCTAAAACATTATTAGATTTAATTAACAAATAAGTCTCTTTTTGATAAAATAAAAAAATGACAAAATTTAAAATTAATACGCAGGGCCATAACGATATTATTAATCTCACTGATAAAATCAGAGCAATTGTTAGCCAATCGCCAATTCAACAGGGTTTGGTTTTAATTTCTTGTCCTGGCTCAACAGTTGGTTTGACCACGATTGAAGATGAACCAGAGCTTTTGCAGGATTTTAAAGAATTTTTAGAAAAATTAGCGCCCAGCAATAAAACCTATCGTCATGATCGCGTTTGGGGAGAAAAAAATGGCTTTGCCCATTTGCTTTCTGCTTTGGTTAAACCCTTTTTAACCATACCCTTAGAGAATAAAGAATTAGTTTTAGGTCAATGGCAACAGATTGTTTTAATTGATTTTGATAGTCGGCCGCGTCAAAGAGAAATTATTATTAAAATCATAAAAACCAATGAATCTGAAAATTAATAAAATTGTTAAGTATTTGATTTTAAGCGATTTATTTTTTTGGTCGGCTTGGGGATTGATTACGCCAGTTTTTGCGATTTTTATTGTGGAGAAAATTCAAGGCGGTAATGCTTTAGTGGCTGGTCTTTCCTCTGGAATTTATTTTATTTTAATGTCTTTACTCCGTGTGCCTATTGGTTTGTTTTTAGATTCGCGACCCACTGAAAAAGATGATTATTTATTTTTAGTTATTGGTTTATTAATTGCTGCTTTGGTTCCTTTTGGATATATCTGGGTTCAGGTTGCTTGGCAGCTTTATTTATTGCAAATAATTCATGGTCTAGCCATGGCAATGACGCTTTCTGCTTGGCCAGCCATTTTTACTCGGCACATTGATAAAGGAAAGGAATCAACTGAATGGGGTTTGGATGCAACCGCTTTTGGTTTAGGTTCAGGAGTTTTTGGGATTATTGGCGGTTGGGCAGTAACACGGTTTGGCTTTAATCCAGTGTTTATTAGTGTCGGTATTATGGGTTTAATTGGCGTGTTATTGCTTTTGTTTATCAAAAAAGAAATTTATGGAGTTACTGATCATGGCGCTCGTTTTGGTTTAAGAGAAATTTTGCAAAGAGAGAAAAAATAATATGAAAAACCAGGAATTAGCCCAAATTTTTTATGAAATTGCTGATTATTTAGAAATGGAAGGAGTCCAGTTTAAGCCGTATGCTTATCAAAAGGCAGCCATTACTTTAGAAACAATGGAAGAAGATGTGCGGGAGATTTATCAAAAAGGCGGTCGGCAGGCTTTAGAAAAAATTCCGGGCGTAGGTAAAAGTATTGCGGAGAAAATTGAAGAATATTTAAAAACCGGCAAAATAAAATATTATGAAGAATTAAAAAAGAAAATGCCGGTTAATATTGCGGAGTTAGTGGCTGTTGAGGGTTTAGGACCAAAAAAAGTGAAGGTGCTTTATGAAAAATTGGGCATTAGAAATTTAAAAGATTTAGAAAAAGCAGCCAAGGCCCATCAAATTGCTTCTTTGTTTGGTTTTGGCGAGAAAACCGAAAAGAATATTTTAGAAGGCATTGCTTTTTTAAAAAAAAGTAAAGGAAGATTTTTATTAAGTGAAATTTTTCCGCAAGTCGAGGAAATTTTAAATAGATTAAAAACCTTAAAAGAAATTGAACAAATTAGTGTAGCAGGTTCTTTAAGAAGAATGAAAGAGACTATTGGTGATGTTGATATTTTAATTACCACTAAAAATCCTCAAAAAGTAATGGATTTTTTTGTTTCTTTGCCAGGTATTGTTAAGGTTTGGATGAAAGGACCAACCAAATCTTCAGTGCGGATGAAACAAGGGTTTGATGTTGATTTACGCGTGATTAAAAAGAAAAGTTATGGTTCAGCTCTCCAATATTTTACTGGCTCCAAAGAACACAATATTGTTTTAAGAAAAATAGCCATTGAAAAGGGTCTAAAACTTAATGAATATGGTCTTTTTAAAGGTAAAAAAATGATTGCTGGTTGGTACGAAGCTGGTGTTTATAAAGCACTGGGCTTGGCTTGGATTGAGCCAGAATTAAGAGAGAATCAGGGAGAAATAGAGGCAGCTCTGCGTCAGGCACAAGGCAAGCCCAATGGTTTGCCCAAAATAATTAATGAAAAAGATATTAAAGGCGATTTACATTGTCATTCTAATTGGGATGGCGGCGCTAATTCAATTGAAGAAATAGCTCAGGCAGCACAAGCAATGAATTATGAATATATTGGTATTGCTGATCATACGAAATTTTTAAAAATTGAGCATGGTTTAGATGAAAAGAAACTTCTGCAGCGTAACAAAGAAATTGATAAAATAAACTCAAAACTCAAAAAACAAAACGTAAAACTCCGAATTTTAAAAGGTTGCGAAGCCAATATTCTTAATGATGGTTCAATTGATATCAAAGACGAAGTTTTGGCTCAATTGGATTTTGTGATTGCTGGAATTCATTCTCATTTTAAAATGAGCCAAGAAGAGATGACAGAACGGATTATTAAGGCAATGAAAAATCCGCATGTTGATATCATTTCTCATCCCACTGGTCGGATTTTAAAACGAAGAGATGAATACCAGATTGATTTTGAGAAAATTTTACGAGCTGCCAAAGAAACCAAAACCATTTTAGAAATTAATTCCTATCCAGAAAGATTAGATTTAAATGATAAAAATATTCGTCAAGCGAAAGAGGCGGGTGTTAAAATGATTATTAATACAGATGCGCATCATATTGATCAAATGCGCTTTATTAAATTTGGCGTGGCTCAAGCCCGGCGCGGCTGGGCCGAAAAAGAAGATATTATTAATTGTTGGTCGTTGGATAAGTTGTTTAAATTTTTAAAATCATAATTTATGCCAATTGAAAAGTCGGCTGGAGCAATTATTTTTCGCTACGAAAATAATAAAATTTACTATTTACTTTTACATTATCCCGGCTTAACTCACCGCGCTGAAAAAGATTATTGGGATTTACCCAAAGGTCATATTGAAAAAGGCGAGACAATTGCCGAGACAATAAGAAGGGAAGTTGAAGAAGAAACTGGTTTAACCGATATTCAATTTGTTGAGGGGTTTAAAGAGACCATTAAATATTTTTTTAGATTTGGCGGAAAGAACATTTTAAAATTCGTCACTTTTTATTTGGCCGAAACAAAAACCAAAGAAATTAAAATTTCTTCAGAGCATTTAGGTTATCAATGGCTGCCATACGAAGAAGCAATGAAGCAACTGACTTTTAAAAATGCCAAAGAGATATTAAAGAAAGCAAATATCTATTTACTTTCTCTGAATTCAAAATTCAAAAATCAAAATGCAAAATGACAAATCAAAATTCAAAAATAAAGTTTATAAAGTTGTTAGGAATATTTCCTGCGGCAAGGTTTTAACTTACAAAGAAGTGGCCAAGTTGGCTGGCAAACCGCGAGCCTACCGGGCTGTGGGCAATATTTTAAACAAAAATAAAAATAAACAAATTCCTTGTCATCGCGTGATCAGGTCAAATGGTCAAGTGGGCGGTTATAATCAAGGCGTTCAACGAAAAATTGCTTTACTAAAAAAAGAAGGCGTAATTGTGAGAAATAAAATAATTTTAAAAAGAGAATAATTAGAACTATTTTTTAACCATTTCAATGAGTTGGTTGAAGATGGTGGGCTGTTCTTGCGCCAGCGTGGCTAAAATTTTGCGGTCAAGTTCAATTTTGTTTTTCTTTAAACCAGCAATAAAATGGCTGTAAGAAATACCAGCTTGCCGGCAAGCAGCATTGATTTGGGTTTGCCAAAGTTTGCGGAATTCTCTTTTTTTCGCTTTGCGATCGCGATAAGCATAAGTCCAAGCGCGATAAAGTGCTTGTTTGGCTAATCGATATTTGGTTTTTCTGCCCCAGCGAAAGCCTTTAGTTAATTTAAGGGCTTTTTTTCTGCGTCGGTGGGCGATTTTACCTCTTTTAACACGTACCATAAATTAAAAAGAAATTAGTTTTTTTATTCTTTTAACTTCTGATTTAGAAAGGGGAACCCATTTCCGGCTCAATCTTACCCGCTTGCCAGATTTTTTGCTCCGATAGTGATTCAAGCCAGTGGGTCGACGTAAAATTTTACCAGTTTTGGTAATTTTGAAACGTTTAATAATTGATTTTCTTGTTTTTGTCATTTTTTTAAGATGAAATTATTAATGTAAAACCTTTGGGTTCTCTTTTTAATTCTCTTTCAATTTTAATTTTGGTATTTTGTTGTAAATTTTCTAAAAATTTTTCAATTTTTTCTTTGGCAAAATTAGCCAAACCTTTTTCTCGACCATGCAACGGCAATTCTAATTTGACTTTGTGACCTTTTTCTAAAAATTTCTTTGCTTGTTGAACGCGAATTGTTAAATCGTGATCTGAGATATTGAAGCTCAAACGGATTACTTTTAATTTGCCCGCTTGTTCTTTGTGGCCTCTTTGTTTTTTCTCTTCTTGATAAAGATATTTGCCATAATCGCCCAAGCGACAGACCGGCGGCTCAACTTTTTCTGTAACCTGAATTAAATCTAAATTTTTTTCTTGGGCTAATTTTAAAGCCTCCCCTAAAGGAACCACGCCAATCTGCTTGCCAGTTTCGTCAATTAATCTCACTTCTTTCGCCCTTATTTGGTTGTTGATTAATGGTTTTTTGAACAATTTAACTAAATTATTTTAATGGAGATGGCGGGATTCGAACCCGCGTCTGAAAAACTTTGTTAAAATAGTTCTCCAGGGTCAGTTTGTTTTAATAAGAGATAGAGAATAAAAAACAAACAAAATTTCTCTATCCTGAATCCATTTTGTTTCAATAGTTTTGTCGGATTCAAACAAAACTATTAAAGCTCGCTAATATGACACTCTAACTTGCTGAGCGAGCATAGGCAAGTTGAGCGCTGCTTTAAGCGTAAACTAAAGCAGGTTGTGGTTTAAATAAGTTGGCACTTATTTTTTTGTTAGTTTTGACGAGACCTAACAACTCGCCCTGCCTATTTTACAAAGTTTCTCATCAACTCCATTTTCATCCCCGTTTTTTCAATTCTTGAGCAATTTCTTTTTCAACTGCGCGCTTTTTCAACAATTCCTTTTTTTCAAATTTCTTTTTGCCTTTCGCCAAGGCAAATTCTAATTTTATCTTGGTGTTTTTAGTATATAATCTTAATGGAATTAAAGTCAAGCCTTTTTCTTTGGTTTTGCCAATCAGTCGTTTAATTTCCTTTTTCTCTAAAAGCAGTTTGCGCGAACGTTCGGGATCATAATCAGGTGGCGCATTTTTGGGTTGATAAGGCGGAATTTTCGCGCCAATCCAAAAAACTTCATTCTGACGTATAACCACATAACTACCAGCCAAGTTTACTCCGCGTGTTTTAATTGATTTTACCTCTTGACCTTGCAGAACAATGCCTGCATTAAATTTTTCCAGAATTTGGTAATTAAAATAAGCCTTTTTATTTTCACTGATAACTTTTTCCATAATCTCATTTTAACCAATTTTTGAGAAATTAGCCACTTTTAATTTGGTACTTGATATCAAAAGGCGAAAAAGTTAAACTAAAAATATGGTAAGAGAAGAGATTAAAAAAATACTTAACCAAGCGTTAAAAAAATTAAACTGGCCCCAGATTCCATTTACTGTAGAAAGACCTAGTCAGAGCAGTTATGGTGATTACGCGACCAACCTGGCTCTTTTATTAAAAAAAGATCCGCAAGAAATGGTGGCTTTGATTAAATCGCCGCTTTTTCAGAAAATAGAAATCAAAAACAATTTTATCAATTTTTTCTTAAGCGAATCTTATTTACAGCAGCAAGTAAGCAAAATTTTAAAAGAAAAAGAAAAATTTGGTCAGCTAAAAATTGGCCGCGGCCAGAAAATCAATTTGGAATTTATTTCAGCCAATCCGACAGGTCCTTTAACTGTGGGCAATGGCCGGGGCGGTCCATTTGGCGATGTTTTGGCACGCGTTTTGCGACAAGCCGGTTTTCTAGTTAAAACTGCTTATTATGTTAATGATTATGGCCAGCAAATTTTAGCCTTGGGTCATTCTGTTTTAAAAGACAAAGAAGCAGTTTATCAAGGCGCTTATATTGATGAATTAAGTCAAAAAATAAAAGGCAAAGATGCGGCAGCAGTTGGTTCCAAAGCGGCCAAATATATTTTGGAAAAAATGATTAAAAAAACGATTCAAAAAATGGGTTTTCATTTTGACGAGTGGGTTTATGAAAGCAAATTGCACCAAACTGGTTTAGTTGATAAAGTTATTCAGTTATTGAAAAAGAAAAATTTAATTTATGAAAAAGATGGCGCCTGGTGGTTTAAATCAACTGCTTTTGGCGATCAGCGCGACCGCGTGTTGATAAAACAAAATGGCCAAAAAACCTATTTAGCCGGTGACTTGGCTTATCATTGGTATAAATTCAAAATAAAAAAATATCAGCAGGCGATTAATATCTGGGGCGCTGATCATAGTGGCGATGTGGCTGGTTTGCAAGCTGGTTTAACTGCTTTGGGTTTGAAAAATAAATTAACCATTATTCTTTTGCAATTTGTGACGCTTTTTCAAAAAGAACAAAAATTAAAAATGTCCAAACGGGCTGGTATCTATGTGACACTAGATGAATTATTAAATGAAATACCGGCTGATGTGATTAAATTTTTCTTTTTGCAAAAATCAGCTGATACCCATCTTAATTTTGATTTAGATTTAGCCAGAGAACAGTCTGAGAAAAATCCAGTTTATTATATCCAATATGCTTATGCGCGAATCTGCAGCATCATAAGAAAATCAAAAATCAAAAATCAAAAATCAAAATTATCTAGCGCCAATTATCAATTGCTTAGGCAGCCGAGTGAGTTGGCTTTGATTAAACAGTTAATTCGCTTGCCTGAAATAGTGGAGGATGTAGCCAAGGATTATCAAGTACAGCGTCTGCCGCAATACGCTTTAGATTTGGCAACGGTCTTTCATCAATTTTATCGCGATTGCTATGTCTTAACTGATGACCAAGCCTTAAGTCAGGCGCGCCTGGCTTTGGTTTTAGCCACGCAAATTGTGCTTAAAAAAACTTTAAATTTAATGAACATCCATGCGCCAGAAAAAATGTAAACTGAAAAATCAATATTATTTAATCCGGCATGGCAATTCTTTGCGTAATGTTTTATCAATTGCTTCTTGTTGGCCAGAGAAAATTCCTTGTCCGCTGACTGAAAAAGGCAGAAAAGAAATTAAAGCCGCGGCCAAAAATTTAAAAAAGAAAAAAATTGATTTAATTTTTTATTCCGATTTGTTAAGAACCAAACAAACAGCAGAAATTATTGGTCGCGAATTGGGTATTCGTCCCAAACCAGAGCCGCGTTTAAGAGAATTGAATGTGGGCGTTTTGAATGGTCAGCCAATTGATGCAGTGGGTTGGTTTTACGATCAAGAGAGAAAATTGCCGCCCTTAAAATATTATCAAAGAAGATATCAGCTGGCGCCGGCTCATGGTGAAACCTATGCGCAAGCAGAAAAAAGATTGTTATCTTTTATTAAAGAAATGGAGAAAAAATATCAAGGTAAAAATATTTTAATTGTTAGCCACCAACGACCCATCACCTTGCTTGAAAAGGCAGTTTATGGTTATGATTTAAAGAAGTTGGTCGAAATTATTATGAAGAAAAAAGAAATAAAAACTGGTGAAATTAGAAAATTATGTTAGTTAATCTGCCAGAAATTGAAAGAAAAATTTTAAAGTTTTGGGAAAAGAATAAAATTTTTGAAAAGTCTATTCAAAAAAATAAAGGCAAACGGTTTTTTAGTTTTTATGATGGACCGCCCTTTGCCACTGGCAAGCCCCACTATGGTCATATTTTAGCCACCACGATTAAAGATGCGGTTTTGCGTTATTGGACAATGAAAGGTTATCAAGCGCCGCGGCGGGTAGGTTGGGATTGTCATGGTTTGCCAGTGGAGAATTTAATTGAAAAGGAATTGGGAATTAAAAATAAAAAAGAAATTGAAAAATTGGGCATTGCCAAATTTAATCAACTTTGCCGCGAATCGGTTTTTCGCTGTGTCAAAGATTTTGAAGTTACTTTAAAAAGAGTTGGCCGCTGGGCTGATTATAAAAACGCCTATGCCACTTTGGACAATGATTATATTGAATCGGTCTGGTGGGTTTTTCAGCAACTCTGGCAACAAGGCTTGGTTTATCGTTCTTATCGGATTAATGCGTATTGTCCGCGTTGTGGCACGCCGCTTTCCAATTTTGAAGTTAATTTGGGCTATAAAGAAGCCACTGACCCCTCGCTTTATTTAAAATTCAAAATTCTTGATCCTTCATTGGCTGGTGCTGCTTTTTTAGTTTGGACAACCACGCCCTGGACCTTGTTTAGCAATATCGCTTTGGCAGTTAATCCCACAGCCACTTATTGTTTAGTCAAAACCAAAAATGAATCATTGGTTTTGGCTGAAAGTCGCTTGTCAGTTTTAACTGAACCTTATCAAATTATCAAAAAATTCAAAGGCGCGGAATTAAAAGAAGTGGCTTATGAACCATTGTTTAAATTAGCGGTTGATTTAGGCAAAAACAAAGACAGGGCTTTTCGTGTTTGGCCAGCGGATTTTGTTTCATTAGAAGATGGCACAGGCATTGTGCATATTGCGCCGCTCTATGGCCAAGACGATTTTCAATTAGCCCAAACTTATCAATTGCCTTATTTCCATACAGTTGATGAATCAGGCAATTTTAAAAAAGAAGTAGAGCGTTGGGCAGGTAAGGGAGTAAAGGCAGTGGAAAAGGAAATTATTGCTGAATTGGCGCAAAGAGGTTTGCTTTACAAACAAGAAGAAATAACCCACACTTATCCTTTTTGCTGGCGCTGCGATACGCCTTTGCTCTATTATGCTTTGGAAACCTGGTATATTGCTGTGACTAAATTTAAGAAAAATTTATTAGCCAATAACCAAAAAATTCACTGGGTGCCGGGCCATATTAAAACTGGCCGGTTTGGCAAATGGCTGGCTGAAGCCAAAGATTGGGCTTTTGCGCGTAATCGCTTTTGGGGAGCGCCCTTACCCATTTGGCAGTGTCAGCAATGTGGCGCTTATCGTTGTGTCGGCAGTGTCAAAGAATTGGGTAAAAAATTAACTGATTTGCATCGGCCGGCAATTGATGAGGTTTATTTGGTCTGTCAGCAATGCGGCGGGCAAATGAAGCGCGTACCAGAAGTTTTTGATTGTTGGTTTGAATCCGGTTCAATGCCTTACGCGCAGTGGCACTATCCTTTTGAAAATAAAAAATTGGTAGAAGAAACTTTTCCAGCGGATTTTATTGCCGAAGGTTTGGATCAGACGCGCGGTTGGTTCTACACTCTCCATGTTTTAGCCGCGGCGCTCACTTTAAAAAATATCGGTTTGGGCAAAAATCAGCCTGCTTTTAAAAATGCCATTGTCAATGGTTTGGTTTTAGATGCGCAAGGCAAAAAATTGAGCAAGCGCTTAAAAAATTATCCTGATCCCAGCGAGATCTTTGACAAATACGGGGCTGATGCTTTGCGTTATTTCCTTTTGGCTTCAACAGCGTTGGGCGAAGATTATCTTTTTTCCGCCAAGCAAGTGGAAAATGTTTATCGTCAAGTAATTTTAACCCTTTGGCACAGTTATACCTTTTTTGAAACCTATCGCGAGAAAAAATTTAAACCGCAAAAGCGTTTAGTGGTGAAAAGCCAATTAAATCAATGGATTCTTTCGCGGCTTCATTCTTTGATAAAAGAAAGTGATCAATGGTGGCAGCAATATGAATTAACCAAGGCCAGCCGTTTGATTGGTCAATTTGTTGATGATTTGTCCAATTGGTATATCCGACGCTCGCGCAAAAAATTCCAAAATCCTCTTGATCCAGCAGAAAAAGAGGAGGCCAGCCAGGTGCTTTATTTGGTCTTGCTTAATTTAGTGAAACTCACGGCGCCTTTAATGCCTTTTTTAAGCGATTATATTTATCAGCAATTAACTGCTCAACCCATTTCAGTTCATCTTTGTGATTTTCCCCGCTTCAAGCCAAACTTAATTAAGCGCGCTTTGGAAAAACAAATGGCAATGGCGCGTGAGATGGCTTCTTTGGCTTTGGCTGAACGCGTAAAAGCAGGCATTAAAGTACGACAACCTTTAAGCAAATTAAAAATAAAAAATCAAAAATTAAAATTGAGCAAAGAATTGTTAGATTTGATTAAAGAAGAAGTAAATGTGAAAGAAATAGTTTTTGATAAAAACATTAAAAATGAGATAGAATTAGATACCCAGATTACACCTGAACTAAAAGAAGAAGGTTTGGTGCGCGAAATGATTCGCCATTTGCAAGAAATGAGAAAAAAGGCTGGTTTAAAACCCAGTGACAAGGTTTGGGTAGGTTATCAAACAACTGATGAATTACAAACAATTTTGCTTAAAAACAAAGAACTGATTTTAAAAGAAGCCAGAATTAAAGATTTGGTTTTGGCAGAGAAAAATACTGCCCGCTGGCTCATTGACCAGGAAATAAATTTAGACAACCAAGCCCTCTGGCTTGGCTTAGCGCTGATTCAATAATTCTTTTATAAAATCGGGTGAAGAGATTTTGGGGCGGCTTGAAAAAGCCGCCCCTTTGTGGGAAAATAAAGGAAAGCAATCAATATGACAAAAGAGCAAAAATTTTATAAAGCATTAGAGGATTTATTTATTGGAGCCAAAATTGAAGGCGAGGGTGGTTTTGTTAATTTGATGCGGATTAAATCTTCTTATTATTCAAAAATTAGAGAGCATTTAGAAAAAGATATAGAAAAAGCTTTAGAAAAATATCCAAAATTTAGAGAAGAATTATTTGATAAACTTTACTCATTTTTTAGTCGGTATTTTACTAAATCCGGCTCTATTTATTTTAACTATACGCCATTTTTTCAAAATATTTACGATAAAGTTTATACTGACGACAAAGATGTGATTTTATTCTGGAAAACCAGAA